>Ga0193751_1000139_pt1 | contig 65510 bp, 58 predicted proteins | sample L1c2metaG_FD_143050 | JGI IMG/M metagenome (GOLD analysis project Ga0193751, IMG submission 143050) | Soil microbial communities from a riparian zone of the East river system, Colorado, United States - L1c2 | ecosystem: Environmental > Terrestrial > Soil > Riparian zone | place: USA: East River...
GCAGGCGATCGACCAGCGCCTTGGCGAGGAACGCGCCGGGAAACGCGATGACGCCGATCAGCAGCGCCAAGGCGACGACCTGCGCCCCGACCACGCCGGCGATGCCGAACACCGCGATCTTGATGATGCCGATCACGATCGAGATCGACGCGTCGGTGGCGATGACCGCGCCGCCTTCGAGCCCGGCCGCCATCAGCAGCGACAGCAGGATGACGCCGGAACCCACCGTGCCGCCGACCACGACGCCGTAGCCGACCGAGGAAACGGCAAGCCCGCGGTTGCCGACGTGCACGGCGCGCCGTTTGAGGAAACGGCGCAACGGAACACTTAGCATCAACATAGTGCCGATCACCACGCTGGCGCCGGCGCTCGACAGCAAGGTGTAGCCGTAAGCACCGAGCACGGCGGTCGGCATCGCCGCGAGCAGCACGATCAGCGTGCGCCGGAAGTCGACGAGGCGGCGGAACGCGACCGCGCGGCTGGTGTTGGTCATGAGCGCCGAGATGGCGATGATCGGCACGATCGGCTCGGCGCCGACGATCGGCACCAGGACCAGCGGCATCAGCGCGCCGGTGCCGTAGCCGGCGACGCCGCCGACGATCGAGGCGACGAGCGCCATGCCGGCGACCGCGGCAAGCTGCAGCGGCGACAACGCCGCGAGGGCACCGGCGATATCCATCAGCCGGGCACGCCGGCGGCGTCGCGGGCAGCCGCCGCGGCGATCGCCGCGAGCGCGCCCTTGTCGCGCGGGAAGCCCTGCGCGATCCACGCCGCTTCCGCCGCCGCCAGCGCGGCGCCGAGGCGCGGGCCCTTGGGCACGCCGAGCGCCATCAAGGCCGCCGCCTTGATCGGGAAGGCCGGCGCGACCCAGCGCTCGCCGAGCGTCGCCATGGCGTGCCAATCCGCGTCGGCGGCGCCCGCATCGGAGCGCGCCCAGGCGAGCAGCACGCGGTCGGCGAACCACTCGGGACCGAGCCGATAGAGCAGCGCGCGCGCGGCGGTTTCGCCGCCGGCCGGCGTCACGCGCCACCATGCCTCCGCCATGGAGGCGAGACGGTCATGCTCGGCGTTGCTCAGCCGCAGCCGCTGCCACAGCCGCTCGGCGTCCTCCGCAACCATGACGCCGAGCGCGCCGAGCCGACGCACCGGGTCCGGCGGCAAACCGCACGCCGCCTCGACCTTCATCATGTTGCCGATGCCGGCGAGGAACGGCACGCCGCCCAGCACCGGCCCGAGCAGGCCCGATTCCGCCATGACCGCCAGCGTCGGCACTGCGTGCGGGGCGACCAGGAGCTTGAGCAGCTCCATGCGCACCCGCTCGCGCGACAGCTTGTCGAGCCGCTCGCGCGCGCTGACGCAGGCGTGCACGCCTTCGGGGTCGGGCGGTCCGACCCCATAAGATGCATGGAAGCGAAAGAAGCGCAGGATGCGCAGATAGTCCTCGGCGATGCGCGCGGAGGCCTGGCCGATGAAACGCACGCGGCGCACCGCGAGATCGGCGAGCCCGCCCACATAATCGTGCACGGTGCCGTCGCGCGACAGCGACAGCGCGTTGATGGTGAAGTCGCGGCGCGCGGCATCGGCGCGCCAGTCGCGGCCAAAGCGCACGACGGCATGACGGCCGAAGGTCTCGACGTCCTCGCGCAGGGTCGTGACCTCGAACGGGTGGTGGTCGACCACGACGGTGACGGTGCCGTGCTCGATGCCGGTCGGCACCGCCTTGAAGCCCGCGGCTTCCGCCCGCCGGATGACCTCGGGCGGCAGCGCTGTCGTCGCCACGTCGACCTCGTCGTACGCCTGGCCGATCAGCACGTTGCGCACCGCGCCGCCGACGACGCGTGCCTGCTCGCCGTCGCCGTCGAACACAGCCATCAGCTTGCCGAGCGCGCCCTGCGCCAGCCACGCCGCGTCCACGCTGCGCGTCGACTCGCTTACAGCCGTCACTTCGCCGCTCCGGGGACGAGCTTGCCGTCCTCCACGTGGGCCGGGACGTAGGTCGAGCCGGGCTGCGAATGCGGGAATTGCGCGATCACCAGGAAGCTGCCGAGCAGCAGGACGAGCGCCGCAATGGTGAGCCAGAGGAGGCGCGGCGGCGACCACGCGGCGGGATCGAGCACGCCTGCCCGCGTCGCCCACAGGAACACCGCGTAGGCGACGAACGGCGTCAGGAACAGCGCCAGCTCGGTGAGCACCGGGCGGATCATGCGGGCCTCGGCCGAACGTCACGCGGCATAGATGCGCTCGTACAGGTTCCGCAGGATGCCGGCGGTGACGCCCCAGATGTAACGCTCGCCGTACGGCATGGCGTAATAGCGCCGGCTGATGCCCTTCCAGTCCCGGCTGTGCAGCGCGTGATTCTGCGCGTCCATCAGGAACGCGAGCGGCACCTCGAACGCGTCGGCGACCTCCGACGGGTTGAGCCGCAAACGATAGTCCGGCGCGATGCGCGCGACCGTGGGCACGATGCGAAAGCCGCTGAAGGTGAGATAGAGATCCAGATAGCCGATCGGCTCGATCACGCTGTGGAGAAGCCCGATCTCCTCCTCGGCCTCGCGCATGGCGGCGGCGGCCGGGGTTGCGTCGTGCGGATCCATCTTGCCGCCCGGAAACGCGATCTGCCCGGCGTGGCTCGCAAGATCCGCCGTGCGTTGGGTGAGCAGCACCGCCGGATCGGGCCGGTCGACCACCGGCACCAGCACGGCCGCCGGCCGGGTGGCCGCCACGCCGGCCCGCTCCCACAACGCCGGATCAATGTCGAGATCGCCGCGCGTTGCCGGCGCCGCGTGATCGTGCAGCGCCGGCGGCACCTCGAGCCGCAGCCGCGCCCGGGCGCGATCGAAGAAATCATGCCGGACTTCCGACGGTGTCGCGGCGGCGGCGCTGTCCATCACCTCAAATCCTTCAAGCTGTCGGCCGGTGCCATCGCGAAGAACTCCCCGGCCGAGGCTACGCCGAACATGCGGGCTCCGGCGATCTCCCGCTCCTCGCCGAGCTCGACCAGATCGTAGAACAGGGCGCGCGTCACCTTGGCCCACAAGTCGCGCCGCACGTGAAGATAGGGCTTGAGCCCGCCGGTCGCGGTCTCCGGCTCGAAGCGTAGCGCATGGCCCGGCCCACAGGCGACCCAGTCGTCCACATTGGTGCGAAAGTGAAGCTGGCGGCCCGCGCCGGCGTCCTCGACTTCGAGCTCGACCGCGAGGAACGGCGCATCGTCGACCGCGATCCCGCATTTCTCGACCGGGGTCACCAGAAAATGCTTGTCGCCCTCGCGCTTGAGCACCGATGCGAACAATTTGACCAAGGCCGCGCGTCCGATCGGCGTCTTTTGATAGAACCAGGTGCCGTCGGCCGCAATGCGCATGTCGATGTCGCCGCAATAGGGCGGGTTCCACAGGTGCACCGGCGGCAGGCCCTTTCCGCGCGCCCGGCGGGCAGCGCCGGCGATCGCGTCCAGTCCGGTGAATTGTTCTTGCCTCGCCATGCCCTATCCTACGATGACACGTCGCCGCGGACCGCTCGCGCGATCGTGAACGCATGGAGCCTGCTCCGGACGTTGTACTAGCCGGGAAACGGCCCGGCGAGGTTTCTCCGACGGCCCGCTTCGGCCGGAACTTGGTGCTGCAAGATCGCCATGATCGAGAAATAGCGTAAGCTGCGGGCAATCGAGAAGATTCGCCCAGGTTGTCGGGCGGCCGGTGTGATGGCGCGGTTGTTGCATGGCGTCGATCGAAGCCTGCAAGCGGTAGCGACCCCGCGCAGTGGTCGACCGGAGCATGTCAACAGGAGCCTGTCACATGGCGGTGCCGAGCGGCGAAGGACTGGAAAAGCTCGAGGACATGATCGTGCGCGCGGCGGAGTCGACCGCGGCGCATATCCGTGCAGCCAAAAGCGCGATCGGCACGGTGATTTTCGGCCAGGATCGGGTGGTGGAGCAGGCGCTCGTCACCGTGCTGTCGGGCGGACATGCGCTCCTCGTCGGCGTGCCGGGCTTGGCCAAGACCAAGCTGGTCGAGACCATGGGGATCGTGCTCGGCCTCGACGCCCGGCGCATCCAGTTCACGCCCGACCTGATGCCGTCGGACATTTTGGGATCCGAGGTGCTGGAAGAGAGCCCCGGCGGCAAGCGGAACTTCCGCTTCATCTCCGGTCCGATCTTCGCGCAGCTGCTGATGGCCGACGAGATCAATCGCGCCAGCCCGCGCACCCAGTCGGCGCTGCTGCAGGCGATGCAGGAACAGCACGTCACCGTCGCCGGCGCGCGGCATGACCTGCCCCGGCCGTTCCACGTGCTGGCGACCCAGAACCCGCTCGAGCAGGAAGGCACCTATCCGCTGCCCGAGGCGCAACTCGACCGCTTCCTGATGGAGGTGGACGTCGACTATCCCGACCGCGAGGCGGAACGGCGCATCCTGTTCGACACCACCGGCGCCGAGGAATCCCGGCCCAAGCCCGCCATGACGGTCGATGAGCTGATCGCCGCGCAGCGGCTGGTGCGGCGTCTGCCGGTCGGCGAGTCGGTGGTGGAGGCGATCCTCAACCTGGTGCGGTCGGCACGGCCGGCGGCCGACGGCGACCCGACCGCGAAGCTGATCGCCTGGGGACCCGGTCCCCGCGCCAGCCAGGCGCTGATGCTGGCGGTGCGCGCACGGGCGCTGATCGACGGGCGCTTCGCGCCGTCGGTCGACGACGTGATCGAGCTCGCCGGACCGATCCTCAAGCATCGCATGGCGCTCACCTTCGCGGCGCGGGCGGACGGCGAAACGATCGAGGCGGTGATCGGCCGGCTCAAGACGCGCATCGGGTGAGTGATGGCCGGCGAGCCGAAGCCCGGATCCTACGAGAGCGAGTCGGCCCGGCGGGCCGCCGGCCAAGGGCGTTCGCTCGCCGCCACCATGCCGCGGCTGATCCTGGAAGCGCGGCGCGTCGCCGCCACCGTGATCCACGGCCTGCACGGCCGGCGCCGCGCCGGCTCGGGCGAGAACTTCTGGCAATACCGGCGATTCATCTCCGGCGAGCCGGCTTCGCGGGTCGACTGGCGCCGCTCGGCGCGCGACGACCATCTCTATGTGCGCGAGCGCGAATGGGAGGCGGCGCACACCGTCTGGATCTGGCCCGATCGTTCGCCCTCGATGATTTTCGCCTCGCCGCTGGTGTGGGAGACCAAGCTCGACCGCGCGCTCGTGGTGGCGTTCGCGCTTGCCCATGTGATGGTCGAAGGCGGCGAGCGCGTGGGGATTCCCGGCCTGCTGCGGCCGACCGCGAGCCGCGACGTGATCGAGAAGATGGCGCAGGCCATCGTGCATGACCGCGGCGAACGGGCGAGCCTGCCGCCCTCGTTCTCACCCTCCCCGCTCGCCGAGGTCGTCGTGCTGTCCGACCTGTGGAGCCCGATCGCCGACGTGCACCGCGCGATCGCTCAGCTCTCGGCCAGCGGCGCGCGCGGCCACGTGGTGCAGATCGTCGATCCCGCCGAGGAGACCTTCCCGTATTCCGGCCGCATCGAGTTCATCGAGCCGGAAGGCGCCGGCGCGATCACCGCGGGCCGTGCCGAGGCATGGCGCTCCGACTATGAGACCCGCGTCGTCCGCCATCGCACCGAGATTCGCACCGAGACCGACCGGCTGGGCTGGACCTTCAGCATTCACCGCACCGACCGTCCGGCGAGCGAATTGCTGCTGCGGCTGCATGCCCAGATGGGCGCGGGCCCCGACGGCACCGGCCTCAACCGCTGGCACGAGGTGGCGCGGCCCGGGAGGCACGCGTGATCGGCGGCCTGGCGCTCGGCTTCGCCCAACCCCTGGTCCTGCTCGGCTTGTTGAGCCTGCCGGTGCTGTGGTGGCTGCTGCGGCTGATGCCGCCGCGGCCGCGCCGCATCGCCTTCCCGCCGGCGCGATTGCTGTTCGACATCGTGCCGAAGGAAGAGACGCCGGCGCGCACGCCGTGGTGGCTCACCCTGTTGCGCCTGACCCTCGCCGCGCTGGTGATCCTCGCGGCCGCCGGGCCGCAGTGGAATCCGCCGCTCGAAACGGCGACCGGCTCCGCTCCCATCGCGCTGCTGGTCGACGACGGCTGGACCGCGGCGGCGGCCTGGACCGCGCGCATGCGCACGGCCGAGGACCTGATCGCGCGCGCGGAAGCCTACAACCGCGGCGTTGCGGTGGTGCCGCTGTCCGAGGCGACGCACGACATTTCGCTCGAGACGCCGGGCGCGGCGCGGGTGCGCCTGCGCCAGATCAAGCCCCGGCCGTACGGCATCGAACGGGTCGACGCACTGCCGCAGATCGCGCGGTTCCTGGCCGCGGTGCCGGGAGTCGAGATCATCTGGATTTCCGACGGCGTCGATCTCGGCCGCGCCAAGGAGTTCGTCGACGGGCTGGCGCGCACCGCCGACAAGCGGCCGATCACGGTGGTCGACGGCGGCATCGGACCGGCGCACGGGCTCGCCGCCGCCGACAACGCCGCCGGCGCCCTGACCGTCAAGGTGTTGCGGGCAGCAACCGGCGGCACGGCGGAGAACGGCCTGGTGCGCGCGCTCGACCTCAAGGGCCTTCCGCTCGGCGAAGCGCGCTTCGCCTTCACGCCGGAGGAGCGCGAGACCGACGCGCAGGTCGACCTGCCGGTCGAGATCCGCAACGACATCGCCCGCCTGGAGGTCGCCGGCGAGCATTCGGCCGGCGCGGTGCAGCTGCTCGACAAGCGCTGGCGCCGCCGCACCGTCGGGGTCGTGTCCGGCGCGACCGCCGACACCGCGCAGCCGCTCCTCGACTCCACCTATTATCTGTCGCGCGCGCTCAATCCGTTCGCCGACGTGCGCCTCGCCGAGGGCGTCGCGCCCGCCGAAGGCGTTTCCCGCTTCCTCGATCAGAACCTGCCGCTGGTGATCCTGGCCGACGTCGGCAACGTCGCCGGCGAGGCGCGCGAGCGGCTGACCAAATGGATCGAGAACGGCGGCGTGCTGGTGCGCTTCGCCGGCCCGCGGCTCGCGGCGGCCGACGACGATCTGGTGCCGGTGAAATTGCGGCGCGGCGGCCGTATTCTGGGCGGCAGCCTGAGCTGGGACAAGCCGCAGCAGCTCACCGGCTTCTCGCGGGAAAGCCCGTTCACCGGCATGCCCGTCCCGGATGACGTGACGGTCACCCGGCAGGTGCTGGCGGAGCCCGATTCCGAGCTCAACGACCATACCTGGGCGACGCTCGCCGACGGCACGCCGCTCGTCACCGCGACCAAGCGCGGCAAGGGCATGATCGTGCTGTTCCACGTCACCGCCGATACCCGCTGGTCCGACCTTCCGCTCTCCGGCGCATTCGTCGAGATGCTCAAACGCCTGGTCGGACTTGCGGGCGCGACCGCCGTCGCCGAAACGATCACCGCCAATCCGGCCGGCGTGCGCGACGCGGTGCCGCCGAGCCGGGTGCTCGACGGTTTCGGGGCGTTCGGACCGCCGCCGTCGACCGCGAGGCCGGTGCCGTCCGGCTTCGCCGGGCGCGCCAGCGCCGACCATCCGCCGGGATTCTACGGACCGCCCGAAGGGCTTCTCGCCGTCAACACGCTGCTGCCGTCGGACCGGCCGGCGCCGATCGACTTTGCGCCGCTCAACGCGCGCCTCGAGCCGTACCGCCTGAGCGAGCCGCGCGACCTGCGCGGCCCGATCCTGCTGATCGCGTTCGGGCTCCTGGCGGTCGACGCCCTGGTGGTGTTCTGGCTCGCCGGCGGCATGCATCGGCTCATGCCGCGCCGGCGGGTCGCCGCCAGCCTGCTCGTCGTCGCCGTGCTCGCGGCCGCATCGCTCGCGCCGGCGACCCGCGTCGACGCCGATCCGGCGACCGACGACTTCGCCATGAAGAGCACCCTCGAGACACGGCTCGCCTATGTGGTGACCGGCGATTCCGAGGTCGACGCGGTGAGCAAGGCCGGCCTGCAGGGCCTCACCCTGTTCCTCGCGCAGCGCACCGCGCTCGAGGCCGGCGAACCGATCGGCCTCGACATCGGCCGCGACGAGCTGGCGTTCTTTCCGCTCATCTACTGGCCGATCGTGCCGGGCGCCCCCAAGCCCTCGACCGAGGCGCTGGCGCGCATCGACGCCTACATGAAGCAGGGCGGCACCGTGCTGTTCGACACCCGCGACGCCCTCACCGCGCCGCCCGGTCCGGGCGGCGAGGCGCGCTCGCCCGGCATGGCGGAGCTGCGCGCGATCCTCTCCTCGCTCGACATTCCCGAGCTCGAACCGGTGCCGCGCGATCACGTGCTGACCAAGACCTTTTTCCTTCTGCGCGACTTTCCCGGCCGCTACAGCTCCGGCCAGCTGTGGGTCGAAGCGATGCCGGCTGAGGGCGAGGACGAGCCTTCGCGGCCGGCGCGCGGCGGCGACGGCGTCTCCTCGATCATCATCACCTCCAACGATCTCGCCGGCGCCTGGGCGCTGCGCCCGGACGGCCAGCCGCTGCTGCCGGTCGTGCCGGGCGATCCGCGCCAGCGCGAGTTCGCGTTCCGGGCCGGCGTCAACATCGTGATGTACACGCTGACCGGCAACTACAAGGCCGACCAGGTGCACATCCCGGCCCTGCTCGAGCGGCTGGGCCAGTAGAACGAGTCACAGGATCGCCCCTTGGGTTTCGGCATCGCATTTTCTCCCCTCGTCCCGCCCGAAGTGCTGTGGGGGGCGATCATCGTCGCGGTGCTGCTCGCGGCCCTGCTGATCGTGGTGCGCAGCCGCGGCGCCGTCGTGCGCGCGGTGGCGCTCGCCTTCGTGGCGCTGGCGCTCGCCAATCCGTCGTTCACCCGCGAGGACCGCGATCCGCTGCCCTCGGTCGCCGTGGTCGTGGTCGACAAGAGCCCGAGCCAGGGGTTCGGCGACCGCCTGGCGCAGACCGAGGCCGCGCGCGCGGCGTTGACCCAACGGCTTTCCCGCATCGCCAACCTGGAAGTCCGCGTGGTCGAGGCCGGTCAGGCGGACGGCGAGACCGACGGCACGCGCCTGTTCGCGGCGCTCGGCTCGGCGCTTGCCGACGTGCCGCCCGACCGCGTCGCCGGCGCCATCATGATCACCGACGGCCGCGTGCACGACGTTCCGGCCGAAGCCGCCGCGCTCGGCTTCGCGGCGCCCGTGCACGCACTGATCACCGGACACGCCGACGAGCGCGACCGCCGCGTGGTCCTAGTGTCGGCACCGCGCTTCGGCATCGTCGGCCAGCCGCAGACCATCGCCTTCCGCATCGAGGATCGCGGCGTGCGCGCCGGGCCGGCGCAGGTCACCGTCCGGCGCGACGGCGAGACGCTGGAAACCCGCAGCGTGACGCCGGGCGACACCGTGCGGGTCGAGGTGCCGATCCCGCACGCGGGACCGAACATCGTCGAGATCGAGGCTTCGGCCCTCGACAACGAGCTCACCACCATCAACAACCGCGCCGTCGTTTCGATCGACGGCGTGCGCGACAAGCTGCGGGTGCTCCTCGTCTCCGGCGAGCCGCACGCCGGGGAGCGCACCTGGCGCAACCTGCTCAAGTCCGACGCCAGCGTCGACCTCGTCCATTTCACCATCCTGCGCCCGCCGGAAAAGCAGGACGGCACGCCGATCAACGAGCTGTCGCTGATCGCATTTCCGACGCGCGAGCTGTTCCAGCAGAAGATCAACGAGTTCCAGCTCATCATCTTCGACCGCTACGCGCGCCAGGGCGTGCTGCCGATCATCTATTTCGACAACATCGCCCGCTACGTGCGCGAAGGCGGCGCGGTGCTGGTCGCGACCGGGCCGGACTACGCGAGCCCGACCAGCCTGTGGCGTACGCCGCTCAACGTCATCCTGCCGGCCGAGCCGAACGGGCAGCTGACCGAGCGCCCGTTCCATGCGCGCCTTACGGATCTCGGCAAGCGCCATCCGGTCACCCGCGGGCTCTCCGGCGCCGACACCGACCCGCCCCATTGGAGCCGCTGGTTCCGGCTGGTCGACACCAGCAACGCCAACGGCACGGCGGTGATGCAGGGGCCCGACGACAAGCCGCTGCTCCTCCTCTCGCGCGAGGGCGAAGGGCGCGTGGCGCTGCTTCTGTCCGACCACATCTGGCTGTGGGCGCGCGGCTATGAGGGCGGCGGGCCGCACGTCGACCTGCTGCGGCGGCTGTCGCACTGGCTGATGAAGCAGCCCGATCTCGAGGAGGAGGCGCTGCGCCTGTCCGCGCGTGGGCGCGACCTCATGGTGCAGCGCCAGACCATGGCGGAGGGCGTGAGCCCGGTGACCCTGACGTCGCCGTCCGGCAAGACCTCGACGCTCACCCTCGATGCCGCCGAGCCCGGCGTGTGGCGCACCACCGTGGCGGCGAACGAGCTCGGCCTGTGGCGCGCCAACGACGGCAAGCTCGACGCCCTCGTCAACGTCGGCCCCGCCAATCCGCGCGAGTTCGCCGAAGTGACGTCGACCACGGAGGTGCTGGCGCCGTTGGCGACCGCGACCGGAGGCGACGCGCGTCGGCTTGAAACCTCCAGCGGCGTGAACGTGCCGCGCGTCCTTCCCGTGCGCTCGACCGACACCTTCCACGGCGACGACTGGATCGGCGTCAAGATGCGCGACGCGAGCGTCGTGCGCGGCATCGGCGTGCTGCCGATGTTCGCCGGCCTGCTCGGCCTGCTGCTCCTCGTCGGCAGCCTGGCGGCAACGTGGCTGCGCGAAGGCCGCTGAGCGCGTCGCCGGCCAAGCTGCGCCAGTCAAACCCACGGCGGCCGCCCCAGCATCGCGTCGTAGAGTTCGCGCGCGGTCGTCGTCGTGTCATCCACGCGATTGAAGTCCCGCAGATGTTGCCGCGTTCTGCGCGACGTTGCGGGGATCGTCGATCCAGGACGGCGCGCCGTTGGTGATATTCGGCTTCATTGCGGCTCGGACGCACCGAATTCACTCGCCACGACAGCGCGCAGCAACCCGCGCAGAGACGCTGCCTGCTCGGGCCCGAAAGCGCCCTCATAATCTGCTTGCGCCTGCGACCAGGCGCGCCGCGCCGCCTGCAGGCGTTTCTCACCTACCGAGGTGAGCTGCACAACTTTCGCGCGGCGGTCGGATGTCCCCGATCCGATGGCGATCAATCGCTTTCGCTCAAGTGGCAGGATGTTGCGCCCCAGCGTGGTGCGATCCATGACCATGGCTTTGGCCAGCCCATTGATCGTCAACGGCCCCAGCCGTTTGAGCTTTGCAAGAATGGAGAATTGGGTGGTGCGCAGGCCGGTCGGCGCCAGCACATGATCGTAGAACTGCGTGACATGCCTCGCTGCCGACCGCACGGCGAAACAATTGCAATCCTCAGGCTCCAGGGCGGCGTCGCGCGGCATCTTCACATCCTTGTGTCTTGATAAAGGCGCATATGCACTTATAAGGGCGTATATGCACGTTTGTCAAGCGGCAGGCCCCATGTCAGCAAACGCCCAAATCTGCGGTGGCGGCTCCTCGGCTGCAAGCAGAGGGGCTGCCAGCCCGGCAATGACGGGACGGCATGACCCGCGAACCCGCAAGCTGCTCGAAGCGCCGATTACTGCAACGCTGCTGGGCCTCGCAATACCAAACGTAGTCGTGATGGTGGCGCAGGCTTCGGTCGGCCTGATCGAGACCTATTTCATCGGCAAGCTTGGCACCGACGCGCTCGCCGGCGTCGCGCTGGTTTTTCCCGTGGTGATGCTGATGCAGATGATGTCCGGAGGGGCCATGGGCGGTGGCATCTCATCGGCCGTTGCCCGAGCGCTCGGTGCCGGACGCAGGGACGATGCCGATTCCCTGAGCTTTCATGCGCTGGCGATCGGTGTGATCTTTGGTTTGGTTTTCATGCTGGGTGCGCTCATCGGCGGCCCGTCCCTCTACATGACGATGGGCGGAAGCGGACCTTCTCTCGCGGCGGCACTCACCTACTCCAATGTCGTTTTTTCATGCGCGATCCTCGTTTGGGTTTTCAACTCGCTCGCCAATGTGATCCGCGGGACCGGCAACATGGCGTTTCCGGCCATCGTCACGTGTGCGGGTACGGCGGCGCTGATCCCGCTGTCGCCATTGCTCATCTTCGGGTGGGGCCCGTTCCCGCAGCTCGGGGTAGCCGGGGGTGCCGTTGCCGTTGCGACGTTCTACGCCGTCGGAAGCTTGTTTTTGGCGGCCTATCTGTGGTCCGGACGCAGCGTCGTGCGGTTCTCCCTGCGCGGTAGCGGATTCCGCCGGACGCTATTCTGGGACATCCTACGCGTCGGCGCTGTGGCTGCGCTGGTCACCGTGGCGACCAACCTGACCATCACCATCGCGACCGGTCTCGTTGGAAGGTTCGGATCGGCGGCAATCGCCGGTTACGGCACAGGCTCCCGGCTGGAGTATCTCCTCATTCCGCTCGTCTTTGGATTGGGCGGTCCGCTGGTGGCCATCGTCGGAACCAATATCGGTGCCGGTCAGCGCCAGCGCGCGGTACGGGCGGCCTGGATTGGCGCGGCGATTGCCGCCGGGTTGTGCGAGACGATTGGTCTGTGCGCGGCGCTCGCCCCTCTCGCATGGCTGTCTCTCTTTGATACCGATCCAATCATGCTCGAGGCCGGAGCACGCTATTTCCAAACCGTGGGTCCGTTCTACGGCCTATTCGGTCTCGGCATGGCCTTGTACTTCGCGTCGCAGGGCGCGGGCGGTCTATCGTGGCCGCTGATCGCCAATATCGTTCGCCTGCTGATAGCGGCCGGCGGCGGCTGGCTGGTGCTGCGATGGGGCGGCAGCCTTGGCGAGGTGCTTGCGGCGCAGGGCGTGGCCCTTGCGGCTTTCGGTTTGATCAACGCGGCAGCGGTGGCAGGCGGCGTTTGGTTCACGGATGCCCGCTCGGCGTCGCGTCGGCGACCTGCAGCGGCGTAGGTGACTATTGTTGTCCAGCGAAAAGGAGACCGCAAATGTCAAATCCATCGCACTTGCTGCGCACGAGACTTGTACACGGTTCCACTTCCTCGAACACGAGGTTTGGCATGAACCGTCGCGACATGATGAAGCTGACGTCTCTGGCGATGCTCCCCATGATGCCCGGCGCAGCAATGGCAAGTTGGGACGGCAAGACGGCACTGTTGAAGCATAAGGTATTTACTGTCACTCGCCCTGGCCTGAACCGCGATGTGCCGCCCGGCAAGGAGTCCCTGCAGTGGGTCGCCAATTCGGCGACTCTGATCTATGGAGAGCAGGACGCGGTTCTCGTGGATACCTTCCTCACCGTGGAGCAATCCAACGGTTTGGCAGATGCCATTGTTGCGAGCGGAAAGACGCTGAAGGCAATCTATATCACTCATGCCCACGGCGACCATTTCTTCGGGATAAAAGTTCTGCAGGATCGATTTCCGGGCGCGAAAGCACTGGCCGCGCCCGCGGTAGTCGCCAGGATGAAGCTGCAGATTACGCCGGAAAAATTGAACGGCCGATGGCGCAAGCTTTTCCCCAATCAAATTTCAGATGTCATTTCGATCGCCGATCCGTTGCAGGGCGATGAGATCGACTTGGAAGGAAACAAGCTGGTCGTTGTCCAAGTCGGTCATACGGACACCGACGATACGACGTGCCTTTACGTCCCATCCATTGGATTGGTTGCCGCCGGCGATGCCGTCTATAACGGCATTCACCTGTTTCTCAACGAGTCGAACAGGCAAACTCGGTTGGAATGGCTTGCCGCGCTTGACAAAATCGACGCGCTGAAACCGTCAGCGGTCGTTGCGGGACATAAGATTCCCGGCAACGACGATAGTCCGAAAAATGTGGAAGAAACGCGCCAGTACATCCGTGACTTCATTCGGTTGAATGACACGACAAAAACCGCTCGTGAGCTCTATGACCGGATGCTGGAGCTTTACCCTGATCGTGCCAATCCCGGTTCCCTTTGGAGTTCTGCCGCTGCCGCCAAGGCTGAGGCATAACGCTGCACGCAGGAGATGGAGAGAAAGCATGAGCATGACCTTTGGAAATGCGGTGACCAAATCGGTCGATGTGAACGGCACGAACTTCGTGTTCCGGGAGATCGGCAAGGAGGGCGGCGTCCCCGTGGTGCTGCTCCATCATCTGACGGCGGTATTGGACGATTGGGATCCGAGGGTCGTGGACGGCCTGGCGGCGAAGCACCACGTTATCGTGTTCGAAAATCGTGGGGTCGGCGGATCCGGAGGTTCTACCCCCAATACTGTCGAGGAGATGGCTCGGGATGCCGTCGCGTTCATAGGCGCTCTCGGTTTTAGCAAAGTCGATCTGTTGGGCTTCTCGCTCGGCGGTTTCGTCTCTCAGGTCATCGCGCAACAACAACCTGGTCTGGTGCGCAAAATCATTCTGGCGGGGACCGGACCGGCGGGCGGCGACGGGATCGTGAATGTCGGTGCCATTCTCCAGGACGCATTTGGCAAGGCAGGCGCCGCCAATAAGCATCCGAAGCATTTTCTGTTCTTTACACAGACGAGCAACGGCCAGACGGCAGCCGACGACTTTCTGCAGAGCCTGAAAAAACGCACCAAGGACCTTGACGTGCCCGTACGCAACGAAACCGTTCAGGCCCAGGTTGCGGCGATCCAAGCCTGGGGACAGGGTGATGCCGCCACGCTCGGGACGGTCCAGCATCCTGTCCTGGTCGTCAACGGCGATCACGATGTGATGGTGCCGTCGTTCAACTCATTCGAGCTCGCGCGTAGGCTACCGAAAGCACAATTGAGCATTTTCCCTGACGCCGGGCACGGCGGCATATTCCAGCACCATGGCGTCTTCGTTCAGCAGGCACTCGATTTCCTCCAGCAATAGGCGGAGCTGACTGCGCCGCTTCGCGTTGGGCGGGTTGCCCATTACGAGGCACTGCAAAATAGGCAGTGGTTCAATAGGAGAGCATGATGAACCGACGGACATTGGTCGGGGCCGCCGCCGCTGTGGCCGCTTTTCCCATGTTTAGTCGCGTTACCAGCGCCCAGAGCCATTAGGTCTGAGGTCCTACCCAGGCGCCGAGCGGCAAGGTCGGGCACCTGACCGTCAGCCCATCGAGCATCCCTTTGACCAGGGTCTCGCAGATTTCACCGGACTTTTTTCCCGGGCCAACGAGCCCGTCAGCTATCAATTGCGTGAGGCCGTGGACGAGCGACCAGCACGTCAGAATGGCCCCCGCGATCTTGCGTTCGTTTCGCGGGATATCCGGGATCGCGTGCCCGAGAGCGCCGTCTCGAATTAGGCCGGCCAGCAGGGTCCTGGCCCTCTCGGCCGCTGCTCGCTCGATCGCGGGGCGGCCGGCATCCGGCCCGCTGAGATAGCCGCCGAACATCAGCCTGTAGAGCGCCGGATTGTCGACGCCGTAGTGGATGTAGGCGCGCAGAACCGCCATCAATCCTGCGCGGGGGCTGCTTGCTTTCGCGGCTTCAACAGTCATGCGTGTCGTCAGCGCCTCGAAGCCGGCCGCCGAGACCGCCGCCAGCAACTCGCGTTTGTCGGCGAAGTGCTTGTAAGGGGCGTTGTGACTGACGCCGGCGCGCCGGGCGAGTTCGCGCAACGAAAACTCGTGACTCTGCGTCTCGCCCAGGATCTCGAGCGCGGCCGCGACGATGGCGCGAGGCAGGTCGCCGTGGTGGTAAGGGCGCTCGTCGCTGGTGGATGGGAGCTTGGGCATCGCCGGTCGAACTCTATCGCTAACAATAGCTACACCCCAAAGTTGGCGATGTCAACTCAAGCGGTCGATCACTGTTCCGTGATGATGTTGACAGCGACAACTTTGGGGGCTAAAAGTTGTCATCGTCAACATCAGACGATCGGCTCGAGGTCAGCGGCCGGACCATTGAGCCAGATGCGCAGCTTCAGGCCGGGGAGTGCGACGTGACCCGTCTCGACCACCTGCTCGATAAGCCACGCCTGCGGTTTTGCCTGCAGGCAACGGTCAACGCGCTTCTGGCCTTCGGCCTGGCGCACGTCCTCGCCGTTCCGATGCATGGGCTGTGGGCCGTCCTCACGGCCGTCATGGTGATCCAAACGAGCGTGGGCGGATCGCTCAAATCGGCCGCGGATTACATCGTCGGGACGGTCGGCGGAGCCGTCTACGCCGGCGCGGTCGCGGCGATGGTGCCGCATGCAACCGTGCTCGCGTTGGCCGGCGTGCTTGCCCTTGCGGTCGCTCCGCTGGCCTATGCCGCAGCCGTCAGCCCAAGCTTTCGTGCCGCGCCGGTCACGGCGGTCCTGGTGCTCATGATCTCGACCCAACTCGGCGAAACGGCAATCGAGTTGGCCGTCTATCGCTCGCTTGGCGTCGCCGTCGGCGGGATTATCGCGATAGCGGTTTCGCTCCTGGTCTTGCCCGCGCGCGCTCATAAGCTGGGATTGGAGGAAGCCGGTCGCGTGCTCGAGCACATGGCACAAGTGCTGCCTGCCGTCATGACCGGCTTTGGCACCAAACGGATTCCCGGCGCCAATGCGCGCCTTCAGGACGACATCGGCGACGCCGTGCATGCCTTCGCCGAAATTGCCGGCGACGCCAAACCGGAGCGCCTGGTTCATCTTACGCCCGAGCCCGACCCGGCAGCGTTGGCGCGAACCCTGCTTCGCCTGCGCCACGACCTCGTCATGATCGGGCGCGCCGCGTCCGCACCGCTCGCGGATCAGTTGGGAGCAATTCTCGTGCCCCGGCTGGCGCATATAGGCGCGACCGCGCGCGATTATCTCCGTGCGAGCGCAACTGCGCTTACCGCCCGGCACGACGGACCCTCGACCGAACCCGTGGACCGCGCCGTTGCGGCGTACATGTGCCAAATCTCGTCCAGCCGGACCGAGAGCCTGATGCAAGGCCTCCCGGTGGACGAGCGAGAGCGCATCTTCGCGTCGGGATTCGCGCTGCAGCAGCTACGGCAGAACCTCTCGGATTTGGCAGGCTGTTTGCAGGCATGGCGGGCGTCGGACGTGGCAAGCGCATCGCGCCAGGAAGACGCGCGGAAGCGCATGGCTCTCCACCTCGCCGCGATCTCCTCACGTTTGGGCCAAAGCTTGCGACGCACGGGTCGCGCGGTGTGTTCGCGCGCGCATGGCCTGGCGCGGACGCCAGCGATCGCCTCGTTCGCCCGGCAAAGGGAGCAGATCGGCGCCTGGGGCAGTCACAGTCAGGCGAAGCGTCAACAGCGACAACCAAGCATTGGAGCACTGATCATGCAGCCTCGTTTCATTCTTCTCGCCCTTGCGTTGGTTCTTGCCGGCTGTACGGCGGAGAGCGCGTCCGTGGAAATCAGGCCGGTCCGCACGATCGTCGTCGAGCCCAGGCCGATCGACGGCGGCCGCCGAGCCGTCGGCGAGGTCAAGCCGCGTTACGAGAGCGATCTGTCGTTCCGCGTCCCCGGCAAGCTGGTGTCCCGCCCGGCCGACGTCGGCGCGGTGGTCAAACAAGGCGACACACTGGCCACGCTCGATGCGCAGGATTATCACAATCGTCTGCGCTCGGCGGAAGCCGACGTGGCCGCCGCGGAGGCCGCCTTGGTGGAGGCCAGGGGCACCGAAGGCCGCCTCGCCAAGCTCTTGAAGGACGGCTGGACGCCGCAGGCGAACTACGACGCCGCACTGCGCAACCTGCGCTCTGGCGAGGCCAAGCTCGCCGCCGCCAAGGCCAGTCTCGACCTTGCGCGCGACCAGCTCGGATATACCGAGCTCAAGGCCGAGTTCGACGGCATCATCACCAGCGTCGGCGCCGAGGTCGGCCAGAATGTCGCCGGCGGGCAGATGGTGGTGAAACTTGCCCGGCCCGGGGACAAGGACGGCGTATTCAACATCGCCGAGACCGGGCTCGTCGATGGCTGGAACGACGACGCCGAGGTCATCGTCTGGCTGCTGTCAAACCCGGAGCTGGCGATCGAGGGCGTGGTCCGGGAGATTTCTCCCGTCGCCGATTCGACGACGCGCACCTACACCGTCAAGGTCACTCTCAAGAACCCGCCGCCGTTGATCCGCTTTGGCATGAGCATCGGCGGCCGCTGGAAGGGCAGCGCCATTCCGGTCGTCGCGCTGCCTCTCTCTGTTCTGTTCGAAAAGAATGGCGCGCCGGCGGTCTGGGTGTTCGATCAGCAATCGGGCAGTGCCGCGCTAAAACCGGTCGCGATCGCCCGGTACGACGCCGATACGGTCGTGATCGCCAGCGGGCTTGCCACCGGCGACACGGTCATCTCAGCCGGCATCAACACGCTACGCGAAGGTCAGAAGGTCCGGCTTGCCGCCGCGACAGGGAGGACCGGACAGTGAAAAACTTCAACATATCCCGGTGGGCGATCGAACACAAAAGTCTCGTCGTCTACCTCATGCTGGCCATCGCGCTGGCCGGCACGCTCAACTATTTCAAGCTCGGCCGTGAGGAGGACCCGCCGTTCACCATCAAGACCATGGTGGTGAAGACGCTTTGGCCCGGCGCCACCACTCTGGACACTGTAAAGCAGGTGACCGACCGCATCGAGAAGAAACTCGAGGAGCTGCCCAACCTCGACTACCTGAAGAGCTACAGCAAGCCCGGCGAATCCGTGGTGTTCGTGAACCTGAAGGATTCGACCCGCGCGTCCGACGTGCCGGATCTCTGGTATCAGGTGCGCAAGAAGGTGGGCGACATCAAGCAGGCCTTGCCCGAAGGGGTGCAGGGGCCGTTCTTCAACGACGAATTCGGCGACACTTATGCGCTGATCTTCGCGTTGACGTCGGATGGTTTTGGAAAGCGCGAGCTGCGCGACTATGCGGAACGGGTGCGTGCCGAGCTGCTCGAAGTGCACGACGTCGCCAAGATCGACCTGCTCGGCACACAGGACGAAAAGATCTACCTGGAGTTCTCCACCCAGCAGCTCGCCGCCATGGGGCTGGACGTCTCCCAGCTGGTGCAGACGCTGCAGGCGCAGAACGCCATTCAGCCGAGCGGCATCGTGAATGCGGACGTCGAGAAGATCGCGATCCGCGTCTCCGGGCAGTTCACCTCGGAAGAGAGCCTCAAGGCGGTGAACTTTCGCTTCAACGGACGCTTCTTTCGGCTAAGCGACATCGCCAAGGTCCACCGCGATTACATCGACCCGCAGCAGCCGACGTTTCGTTACAACGGCGCGGCCGCCATCGGGCTCGCCATCTCGATGGCAAAGAACGCCGACGTCCTGGCCGTGGGCGAGCACATCAAGGAGCGCCTCGCAAAGGCGACGCGCGACCTGCCGGTCGGCGTCGAATCGCATCTGGTGGCCGACCAGCCCCAGGTGGTCGAGGAGGCCGTGGGCGAGTTCATCAAGACGCTGGTCGAGGCGATAGCCATCGTGCTCGGGGTGAGCTTCCTGGCGCTCGGCTGGCGGGCCGGCATCGTCGTCGCGATCGCAATTCCGCTGGTTCTCGCCGTCACCTTCGTGGTCATGAAGCCGACCGGCGTCAGCCTGCAGCGCATCTCGCTCGGCGCGCTCATCATCGGACTCGGGCTTCTGGTCGACGACGCCATGATCGCGGTGGAGACCATGGTGTCCAAACTCGAGCAGGGCGCCGACAAAATCACCGCCGCCACGTTCGCCTACAGCTCCACCGCCTTTCCGATGCTGACCGGCACGCTCGTCACGATCGCCGGGTTTGTTCCGGTCGGCTTCGCGGCGAGCAGCGCCGGCGAGTATTGCTTTACGCTGTTCGCGGTCGTGGGCACCGCCCTGGTCGCTTCGTGGTTCGTTGCAGTGCTGTTTACGCCGCTCATGGGGGTGTTCATCCTTCCCGACAAGATCAAGATGAAGGGCCATGGTCACGAACCGTCGCGGTTCGCGCGCACATTTCAAGACATGCTCGATCGCGTGCTGCGCATGAAATACTGGGTCATCGGCACCACGATCGCGCTGTTCGTTGCGGGTCTCGTGGGCATGCAGTTCGTGCAGCAGCAGTTCTTCCCGAACTCCGATCGTCCGGAGCTGCTCGTCGATCTCACGCTGCCGCAAGGCTCGTCGATCAACGCGACACGCAAGGTGGCGGACGAGCTCGAAAGCATCCTTAAGACTGATCCCGATATAGAGCACTGGTCGTTCTATATCGGAAGCGGCGCTATTCGTTTCTACCTGCCGCTGGACCAGCAGCTTGCCAATGATTTCTTTGCGCAAGCCGTCATCGTCACCAAAGGATTCAAGGTTCGTCCTGCCGTACAGCAGCGCATCCTCGCTGCATTGCAGCGGCCGGAGTTCGAGCAAGTGATGTCGCGCGTCAGCCCCCTGGAACTCGGGCCCCCGGTCGGCTGGCCGCTCAAGTTCCGGATCAGCGGTCCGGATGCGATGAAGGTCCGCGACCTGGCGCAAACCTTCGGGGCGCTGCTCGGCAGCACGCCGAGTGCCCGCAACATCAACTTCGACTGGAACGAGCCCTCCAAGGTGGTCCGCGTCGAGGTCGATCAGGACCGCGCCCGCGCGCTCGGCATCAGCTCGCAGGGGCTGAGCCAGACCATCAACGCCGTGCTGTCCGGCACGCCCGTCACCCAGGTGCGCGACGATATTTATCTGATCGACATCGTCGCGCGCGCCGTCCCCGAGGAACGCGCCAAGCTCGAGACCTTGCGCAGCCTCATGATCGAGACGCCCGGCGGCCGCGCCGTGCCGCTCGAACAGATGGCCACGCTCTCGTACGGCCTCGAACCCCCGCTGATCTGGCGGCGGCAGCGTCTTCCCACGATTACCGTCCAGGCGGATACGGCGCCCGGCGTCGAGGCAGCGACGGTCGTGAAGTCGCTCGGTTCCGACATTGCGGCGTTCAGGTCGAAGCTCCCGTCGGGCTACGACGTCGTGGCCGGAGGAACGGTCGAGGAAAGCGCGAAGGCCCAAAGCAGCGTGTTCGCCGTCTTCCCGCTCATGCTGTTCCTCATGATCACAATCCTCATGGCTCAGCTGCAGAGCTTCCAGCGGCTCTTCCTCGTGGTCGCGACGGGGCCCCTCGCCGTCATCGGCGTGGCGGCGGCGCTCCTTCTGTCGGGCGCGCCGATGGGCTTCGTCGCCATCCTCGGCGTCATCTCGCTGATCGGCATGGTGATCCGCAACTCGGTGATCCTGATCGATCAAATCGAGACGGAGATCGCCGGGGGCCGGCAGCCATGGGACGCGGTGATCGTCGCTACTGAGCATCGATTGCGACCGATTCTCCTTACCGCCGCGGCCGCCATTCTGGGCATGATCCCGATCGCGCCCACCGTGTTCTGGGGGCCCATGGCCTACGCAGTGATCGGCGGCCTCGTGGTCGCGACGCTGCTCACACTGGTGTTCCTCCCCGCGCTTTACGTGGCCTGGTTTCGCGTGCAGCCGGCCGCGACGAGCTTCAAATGCGATCGAGCCGATGACCTGGTCGCTCAACAAGGAAGCGCAAATACTGCGACCCTAGAGGCAGCTGCTTGATAGGGGGTGCCATGGGCCAGGCTGCCAAGCGCGCATCGAGCGCTCTTTGCAGGGCGAACAGTGCCTCTAATTATTGCCCACCCTCCGCGGGCAGTCGTCGTGGCGGGCGTCCTCGTAGCGCTCGCCCCAGGCCCGCGCCGGATCGCCAGCTGCATTTGAACGCGGCCGAACCACAGGGCTGAACCACAGGGCTTGCCAAATCGGCAGAAGCAATTTTATGATTCCTGGACGAGGAGGAGGTTCTAGATTGGAGATCAACCCAAATGGACCGGTCGAGAGCAGAACGCCTGCAAGTCATGCTGTCTGTCGAGGAAATCGCCGCCATCGATGAGTTTCGTTTTCGCACTCGAATGCCCACCCGCACAGCTGCGGTTCGCGAGTTGCTGAAGCGCGGATTGGATGCCGAAAAGCGCTCACCGCCCAACCCCCAAGGGGACTAATCGCCAGCCTCGTCTGGCCCCTGTGCCCGCGTGCGGTCGCTTCACGACGCCTCAAGGCGCCAAATTCTTGAGCCGGCGCAAATCAGATAACGCCTTGGCTGAGCCAAACTGACGCACCCCTTTTGACGCGCCGTTGTCAATTTGCGAACTTCCGAAATCCAGGCTGCGTCAGTCGCGCCTGCGCTCGCGCTCGGCCTCCTTCGCCCACGGCCGCCGGCACTTGAGCGATCCTCGTTAAATCCCGACCCCGCTTCTCCTCAAAGGGCCGCTTCGTGGCCCTTTTTTCATTTGCGAGACCGCCGTGAAAAGACCTCCGCGATTGACCCGCGCGCGCCTGCGCGAGCTGCTGCACTACGATCCGAAGACCGGACACTTTCGCTGGCGGAAGCGTACTGGCAAGGGCGTCCGCCTCGACCTTTCAGCCGGTCACCCCTCACAGCACGGTCGTCGCTACATCTGCATCGATCGACGTCTGTACTTCGCACATCAACTGGCATGGTTCTATATGACCGGCCGGTGGGGCCGGCCGACGATCGATCACCGCGATCGAGATGCCACCAACAACCGGTGGAACAATCTGCGGCGGGCGACCCGTTCGCAAAACAACGCGAACAGACGTCGTCCGCGGCACAATACCTCCGGCTATAAGGGCGCCTGCCTCTGCCGCGAGTCAGGGAAGTGGCGCGCAACGATCAGCAGGAACGGAAAAATTGTTCACCTTGGCAGATTCGAAACCGCTCAAGCCGCCCATGCGGCCTACCTCGCGGCGGCGCGCAAGCTGTTCGGCGAATTTGCCCGCGCGGAGTAGATGTCGCTACGCCGCGTTTTGCTTGACGCCCTCAGCCGTCAAGCAAGCACACGCGTGGGCACGCCGCCATAGCGCGTCGAAGACGCACGTAAACGCGCTTATGGCGGCTTTGCCCACCCTGCTTTTTCAAGCGCTCGGCGGGTTGCGGCGATAATACTCGGCGTCCTGCGGCGATTGCTTGAAGGCGGCGTTGCCGCGCCAGTCCAGGTGGCGCGCCGCCATGTCGGCGCCGTAGCGCACCCGAAACAGCAGCGTGCGTTGCGGGCCGTTGGCGTATTCGTGCACTTCGCCGGCCGGGTGGACGATGAACGATCCGGGCGTCACCGCGACGATGCGCTCGGGCGTGCGCATGGTGCCGCCGCCGGAAAAGCAGAAGTAGATTTCGGTCGCGTGCGGATGGCAGTGATACGGGCTGATCTGCCCCGGCTCCCAGCAGGCGACCGTCACGTCCCCGTCGGCGATCGTGCCGAGGATCTTTTCCACGTGCTTCTTCGGATTCCACTCCTGCTCGTGCTCGAGACTGAAGACGTCCATGGCGTTCCCTCCTGTACTGATGCTCACCACTTCACCGCGATCGGCGCGCCTTCGAGCACTTCGGCGAGCCGGCGGCGCGTGCCCGGCGTCGTGCCGGCCGGCAAGGCGTCGAGGGCGAAGAACCCGCTCGCGGCGATCTCGCGGCTGCGCGGCGGCGGCGCATCCTGGCGGAATATCCGCACCACGAACACGGCGACATGGTCGCGCGGGGAGTCGACCGGATTGAAGAAGATGCCGTGCAGCGGCGGGGTCGCGACCACGACGATGCCGCCCTCCTCGACGAGCTCGCGCGCGAGCGCCTGCGGCAGGGTCTCGCCCGCCTCGACGCCGCCGCCCGGCAGGTGCCAGCCGGACACGTAGCTGTGCCGCACCAGAAACACCTTGCCGGCCGCATCGATCACCACCGCGCGCACGCCGAGCGTGAGGCCGCGGCTGAAGCGCCAATGCAGGTGCAGCAGCCGCCGCAGTGCCGGCTCGGCCGCCCGCCGCAGGCGATCGATCGATTTCTCCACACCCGCGCCCCGCGCCATCCCGTCCCGCCCTTGCCAATCGGCCGTTCCAGCCTGTAAGCCTACATTAGAATAATTCAAAAGAGAGGCCGGCCGTGAAGCGCTTCGCCGAACTGACCGAGCAGGAGATTCTTGCCCTCGCCATCACCAATGAGGAAGAGGACAGCCGCATATATCGCGGCTTTGCGGAAGGGCTGCGCGAACAATATCCGGCGTCCGCCAAGGTGTTCGAGGAAATGGCGGACGAGGAAGTCCGCCACCGGACCATGCTGTTCGACCTCTACCGCGGCAAGTTCGGCGAGTACCTGCCGCTGATCCGCCGCCACGACGTGCGCGGGTTCGTGCGCCACAAGCCGCTGTGGCTGGTGCGCCCGCTCGGGATCGAGGAGGTGCGCAAGTACGCGGCCGAGATGGAGTACGAGACCGCCCATTTCTACCGCAAGGCGGCGGCCACGGCGCGCGACGCCTCGGTGCGGGAGCTGCTCGATCAGCTCGCCGAAGCGGAGGACAAGCACGAGGACCTGGCCGAGCGCCTGGGCGAACGCATTCTCACCAAGGGCGCCCGCGCCGAGGAGGACGAAACCGCGCGGCGCATGTTCATGCTGCAGTACGTGCAGCCCGGCCTGGTCGGGTTGATGGACGGCTCGGTGTCGACCCTGGCACCGCTGTTTGCCGCCGCGTTCGCGACCCATCACACCTGGGAGACGTTTCTGGTCGGGCTCGCCGCCTCGGTCGGCGCCGGCATCTCGATGGGGTTTGCCGAGGCCCTGTCGGACGACGGCTCGCTCACCGGGCGCGGCACGCCGTGGCTGCGCGGCGCGGTGTGCGGGCTGATGACCGCGATCGGCGGGCTTGGGCATACGCTGCCTTATCTGATTCCCGACTTCTGGATCGCCACCACGATCTCGATCGTCGTCGTCATCATAGAGCTCGCCGCCATCTCGTGGATCCGCTGGCGTTTCATGGACACCTCGTTCCTTGGCGCCGCCTTCCAGGTGATGGTCGGCGGCGCGCTGGTGTTCATCGCCGGGATCCTGATCGGCAGCTCGTAGAGCATGATCCGGCAATAGACCCGCGCGATGTTCGTGCTCGCCCACCTGTCGGATCCGCATCTCGGACCCATCCCGACGCCGCGCCTGCGCGAGCTCGTCGGCAAGCGCGGGCTCGGCTTCATCAACTGGCACCGCGGCCGCCACGCCATTCACCGCGCCGACGTGCTGGACCTGCTTGAGCGCGACCTCGCCGCCATGCCGGTCGACCACATCGCGGTCACCGGCGACCTCGTCAACCTCGCGCTCGCGGCCGAGTTCGCGGCCGCGCATCAGTGGCTCGGCCGGCTCGGGCCGCCCGAGCGCGTCAGTGTCGTGCCCGGCAACCACGACGCCTATGTGCGCGCCGCCGCGGCGCACCCGCTGCGCTATTGGGGCGACTACATGCGCGGCGACGCCGGCGGGCCGATCACGGCGCCCGGCGCCCAGGGACATTTCCCGTTCGTGCGCCGGCGCGGCCCGGCGGCGCTGATCGGGCTCTCGACCGCGGTGCCGACCGGCCCGCTGATGGCGACCGGCCGGCTTGGCGCCGACCAGCTGCTGCGCCTCGCCGACGCGCTCGACGCGCTCGGCCGCGAAAATCTGTTCCGGGTCGTGCTGATCCACCATCCGCCGCGCGCGCGCCTCGCCGAACACTTCAAGCGCCTGGTCGACGCCGCGCCGCTGCGCCGCGTCATCGCCCGCCATGGCGCCGAACTGGTGCTGCACGGCCATGCCCATGTCCATTCGCTCGTCTGGCTCGACGGACCGCACGGCCGCGTCCCCGCCGTGGGCGTCCCGTCCGCCTCGGCGGCCGCCGATCCGCATGGCGATACGGCGGCCTACAATCTCTATTCGATCGCGCGCGAGGCGGACGGCTGGCGCTGCGAAGCGGTGACGCGGACCCTGGGCGACGGCGGGCTGGCGGAGAGCGGCCGCCGCAACTTGGTGTTATAGTTGGAGCATGATCTTTTCCGAAAACCGGTGCCCACCCCGGATCACGTCCGGGGCAGGCTTTTTCGGGATCATGCTCTACGGCACTGACCACCACGCCAGCGCGAACAGGCCGCCGACGCCGGCGAGCGCGCCGAGCAGCAGGCCGACGATCAGCACCCCGGCCATGCGCCGGCGCCGCCGCCGGCGCGAGATCTGGTCGATCAGCACATCGCGCGCGGCAAGCTCGGTGTCGCCGGCGAGCGCCCGCTCGCGTTCGATCAGCCGGCGCGCGACGTATTTGGTCACCAGCGCGGCGACCTCGTCCACGTCGGCGGATTCGCCGAGCACGCGCCGGCCGTAGCGGGTGTCCTGGACGAAGCGATAGTGCCGCTTGTCGCGCCCCATCACCACGTGGGCGATCATGTCGATCCACAGCCGCGGCGGGTCGCCGCGCGTGATGCCGCGCTCGAACAGCTCGATCTCCGGCGCAATGTCGACGAACAGCGGGTCGAGCGCTTCGTTGAGGATTTCCAGGCGCGCGACCTCGGCGTCGTGCAGGTCGACGACGACGCCGGAGCGCTCCGCCATGTCGATGCGCGCCTGGCGGACCGCCTCCACCAGCCGCAGCGCGCGGGCGGCGCCGGGCTCGGCGTTACCTTCACTCATGCGAATCCCGTCCTTGTCCGCCGGCAAGGTTATCCAAGTTCCGCCGGTGGCGCAAAGACGGCGCCGGATGGCCGGCGCGCTACGCTTCTTTACCTCTCCCCGGAGGGGAGAGGTCGACAATTCGCGAGCCTGCTCGCGACTTTTCGGGTGAGGGGGTTCCCGCGATTCAAGGAGGTCTCGGCGATTCAATTGAAACGGCGTAACCCCCTCACCCCAACCCTCTCCCCTCCGGGGAGAGGGAGTCCCAGCGCCGCGAACGTTCAAATATGATCGTTCTGCCGTCAGGTGGTCGCGGGGGATTGGTCCGGGGAGGTCTTTTCCAGCAGCTTCGCGGGCGGCAGCCGCAACTCGCTCACGATCAGATTCACCCGGCTCTCGAAATCGAGCGGCTCGGCCGACGGCAGCAGGCCGATCTCCTGCACCAGGTCGCGCACTTCGGCACGCGCCATCACGTGCGCCATGTTGGCCCGGAGCCCCAGCCGCTTCTCGTCGAGCGGATCGAACGCGGTGAGCCCGACCGGGAAGAACTCGCGGTAGATGACCCGGTCGGACAGGCCGTGCGCGGTGCGGAAGCCGAGCTCCGGCGCCATCAGCTCGAGCATTTCGGCGACCTGGCGCTGGTTGCGCGACATCAGCCGCGGCAGCCGGTTGCGCACCACCACCCAGTCGGTCGGCCGGCTCGACACCAGGCCGCGCCGCTCGCTCGCGAGCGCCACCATCTCGGCGTAGCGCGAGCGGCGCGGCTTGAAGTCGTTCGACGGCGCCATGGTGCCGATCACGTCGAGATCGACGAAGCTGTCGTTGATCGGCGTCACCAGCGTGTCGGCGAGCGCATGCGCCAGCAGGCTCAGATGGTTCTCGCCGCTCGGCGTGTCGATCACCACGAAGTCGTAGCCGGCCGGCAGGGCGGCGAGCGTCGAGGTGAACACGCTCGCGTCGGTCGCGTCGGGATGCGGCGCCGTCACGCTCGCCTCGGCGATCGGGCAATGGTCCGGCAGCTCGAGCGGCACCCGATGCATCCGGCTCCACTCGGTGCGGTTCTCGATGTAGCGCGTGAGCGTTTGCTGGGTGAGATCCAGGTCGAACGAGGCGACGCGCCGCTGCTCCTTCAAGAGCGACACGATGAAATGCATCGCCACCGTCGATTTGCCGCAGCCGCCCTTGTGGTTGCCGATGACGACCACGTGCGGCCCGGCGCCCCGGTTGGGCGAAATCTTCCGCACGGCCCCTCCTCCTGCTGCGCGGCCGCCGCGACCGGCCGCGCCCGATGCATGATGCCTTGCCCATTCATGCATCAAATTTGTGACCTCGTTAGGGCTGCAAATTTCGATTGTGACGAAAACGGGGCTGCCCTCGTCAATGCGAGGAGTCGTAGCCCGGATGAGCGCAGCGATATCCGGGAGCCGCACCCGCATGTCGCCACGCTCATGCGGCTACAGCAGCTACAGCAACCCGCGCTTCGCGAGATTGCGCATCAGCGCCGCGGCGCCGAATTGCCACGGCGGCGCCCGGTCGCAGCTGGTCACCACGTTGACCAGCGCGCCGAGCCGGTCGGACGCGATCGTCACCACGTCGCCGGGGTGATGGGTGAAGCCCTGGCCGGGCGCGTCGCGGTCCTTGACCGGGGCGAACATGGTGCCGAGGAAGAGCACCGCGCCGTCCGGATACTGGTGATGCGGGCCGATCATCTGGCCGACCAGGTCGGCGGGATCGCGGCTGATGCGCGCCATGGCGCTCGCACCGTCGAGCCGGAAGCCGTCCGCGCCTTCGACCGTGAGCCGCACCTCGGCGCGGCGCACGTCGTCGAGCGAGAAGGTGCGGTCGAACAGGCGAATGAACGGGCCGATCGCCGTCGAGGCGTTGTTGTCCTTGGACTTGCCGAGCAGCAGCGCGGAGCGGCCTTCGAGATCGCGCAGGTTGACGTCGTTGCCGAGCGCGGCGCCGACTATGGCGCCGGCCGCGTTCACCAGCACGACCACCTCGGGCTCCGGGTTGTTCCAGGTCGATTGCGTCAGGATGCCGATCGAGGCGCCGGTGCCGACCGCCGCCATGGGCGGCGCCTTGGTGAAGATCTCGGCGTCGGGCCCGATGCCGACCTCGAGGTATTGCGACCACAGGCCCTTGGCCTGCAGCAGGCGCTTGAGCTCGGCCGCCGCGGGCGAGCCCGGCTTGAGGCCGGCGACCGCGCCGCCGAGCGCGCCTTCGACCTCGGCGCGCACGGCCGCCGCCTTCTCGGGCGCGCCGCGCGCCTGCTCCTCGATGACGCGCTCGAGCAGCGACTGCGCGAAGGTGACGCCCGCCGCCTTGATCGCCTGCAGGTCGATGGGCGCGAGCAGCCAGGGATTTGCTTGGTCGCGCGCGGCCTCCGGCGTGTTCGCCAGCACCGCGGCCAGCGCGCCGATGCGCTCGCCCGGCGCGGCGGCGACGGCGGCGGCCGGCTCGCGCGTCTCGGCAAGATCCCGCATGGTCGGAAAGACGCGCGAGATGTCGTACAGGCCGTCGGCGCGCACGGCAACGACCGCGGGCCCGTCGACGTCCGGCCGCCAGGCGCGTCCGACCAGGGTGCCGGCGGTGCCGTCGGCCGGCAAGGTGGTGGCGGCGTTAAGATGCATGCGGGTCATGGCCATCAGTTGCCCGTCCCGGCGAGCACCTCGGGAAAGAACATGTCGGTCCATTGCGCCGGCGGGCCGCGCAGGGCGCCGGTCTTCGCCATGAAATCCACGAACGGACGGATGCCGACCGGCTTCGTGGTGTAGACGATGTCCGGATCGGCCAGCACCTCGTTGATCTCGGCGAGCGGGGTCTTCTCGCCGGTGACCTTCAGATAGACCGCGGCCGCCGCGCCCTTGTCGGCGTTGATGATGTCGGTCGCGTCGCGCAGCGCCGCCAGGAAGGCGCCGTACAGCTTGGGGTTCTCGGCGCGGAACTTGGCCGTCGCGGCGATGACGTTGAAGGTGACGCCGCCGGGGACGATGTTGGTGCTCTTCAACAGGACATGGATGTTGGGGTTCTTGAGCTGGCGGTACTGGAACGGCGGCGAGGAGAAGTTCGCCGTCACCTCCGAGGGGCCGCCCAGCATGGCGGCGGTCGCGTCCGGGTGCGCCATCGACACGGTCAGATGGTCGAGGGCGTTGAACTTCGCCTCGCCGAAAGCCTTGGCGGCCGCCATCTCCAGCAGGATCGCCTGCATCGCCACCTTTACGGCCGGCAGCGCGATGCGGTGATTGTCCTTGAAGTCGGCGAGCGACTTGATCGCCGGGTCGCGCACGTTGAGATAGAGCGGCGCGATGTTGAGCCCGGAGGCCGCCTTCACGTCGATGGTGCCGCGGGTCTTCGACCAGATGATGACGATGCCGGGGATGCCGAGGCTGACGAAATCGACCGAGCCGGAAATCAGCGCGTCGTTCATCACGTCGCTCGAGCGGAAGGTCGCCCATTCGACCGTCACGTCGCCGAGCCCGGCCGCCTTGGCGTGCTGCTCGATCAGCCGGCGGTCCTGCATGACCATGAACTGCAGGTATCCGAGGCCGAACTGCTTGGCGACGCGCAGGGTCGCGGCTTCGGCGCGGGCGGGCGGTGCGGAGGAACCGGCGAGGCCCAACCCGGCCGCAACCATGAGCGCAAGCGTGGCGAGACGGCGTTGCATCTTTCAGTCCTTCCCATAAGCGGCAATTACCGGCGACATCGCGGACCGAACGATACTACAATGGCGCGGCCGGCCGACAGCGGACCGGCGAGCAACGTCCTGGTCACAAGGACGCCGGAGGGGAAGCGATGGCGACCGGGCTTGCCCGCGCGCGACGGCAGATGCGTCCGCAGACGGCGACCCCGCTGCTCGTGGTCGACGACGTGACCCTGCAATACAAGACCGAGCAGAGCCTCGTCACCGCCACCTATAAGGTCGGGTTCGAGGTCTATGCCAGCGAGCGCTTCGTGGTGCTCGGCCCGTCCGGCTGCGGCAAGTCGACCCTGCTCAAGGCGGTTGCCGGCTTCATGCAGCCGGTCGGCGGCTCGATCCGCCTCGACGGCCGCGCCATCGACCGCCCCGGTTCCGACCGCATGATGGTGTTCCAGGAGTTCGACCAGTTGCTGCCGTGGAAGACCGTGCTCGGCAACGTCCTGTTTCCGCTCATGGTCAACCGGGTGATGCCGCGCAAGCAAGCGACCGAGCACGCGCGCGCGCTGCTCGCCAAGGTCAACCTGACCCGGTTCGAGGACGTCTATCCGCACCAGCTCTCGGGCGGCATGAAGCAGCGCGTCGCCATCGCCCGCGCGCTGGCGATGGAGCCGGCGGTGCTGCTGATGGACGAGCCGTTCGCCGCGCTCGACGCGCTCACCCGGCGCAAGATGCAGGAGGAGCTGGTGGCGCTGTGGGACGACGTGCGCTTCACCGTCATCTTCGTCACCCATTCGATCGAGGAGGCGCTGCTGGTCGGCAGCCGCATCCTCGTGCTCTCGCCGCACCCGGGCCGGGTCAAGGCCGAGCTCGACGCCGACCATCTGACCTTCGCCGACATGGGGACGCCGGCGTTCGAGGCGCTGAACCGGCGCATTCATGGGCTGCTGTTCTCCGACCGGATCGAGACCGCGCTCGCGACGGAGGCCCAGCATGGCTGAACGCGCCGTGAACCTCGCGCCGCCGGCGCCGCCCAAGCGGCCCGAGCGGGTGATCGAGTTGGCCGACCTCGGCGCCGTCGGCGACGTGGCGCGTCCGCTCTCGCTGCCCGAGCGCATCATCCAGATCACCGCGGTACGGCGGCTGCTCGTCATCGTCCTGCTCGGCATCGCCTGGCAGCTCGGCTCCATGCACATCGCCAACCCGCTGCTGTTCCCGACCCTCACCGAGACCTTCGACGCGCTGTGGGACGCCGTGGTCAACGGCCCGCTGATCGAGCGCACGTTCACCTCGCTGCAAATCCTGCTGATGGGCTACGCGATCGGGCTGGCGCTCGCCGGGATATTCACCACCTTCGCGGTGTCGACCCGCATCGGCACCGACGTGCTCTCGACCCTGACGGCGATGTTCAATCCGCTGCCGGCGATCGCGCTGCTGCCGCTCGCGCTGCTGTGGTTCGGGCTCGGCGCCAAGAGCCTGGTGTTCGTCATCGTGCACTCCGTGCTGTGGGCGGTCGCGCTCAACACCCATTCGGGCTTCACCTCGGTCAGCCAGACCTTGCGGATGGCCGGGCAGAACTGCGGCCTGCGCGGCATCAACTTCGTGGCGCGGCTGCTCATCCCGGCGGCATTCCCGTCGATCCTCACCGGCCTGAAGATCGGCTGGGCGTTCGCCTGGCGCACGCTGATCGCCGCCGAGCTGGTGTTCGGGGTGTCCTCGCGCAGCGGCGGGCTCGGCTGGTTCATCTTCGAGAACCGCAACCAGCTGGAAATCCCCTCGGTGTTCGCCGGCCTGTTCACCGTGATCCTGATCGGCCTCCTGGTCGAGAGCGTGATCTTCCGCTCGATCGAGAACGCCACCATCAAGCGCTGGGGCATGCAGAGCTGAAGCGGCTCGGCGGGCGCGCAGCCGTACAGGGCGGGCAAAGCGGCCATCCCCGGTCGAAGACAGACGTAAGCGCCTTGATGGCCGCGTGCCCACACGCGGAGCGGCCGGCGATCACTCCACGTGGGCACGCCGCGTACCGCGGCTTTGCCCCCACCCGTGCTACCCGCGCTCGCCGCCGCGAAACCATCGGGTGTTGGACGCCCACCGCCAGCATGCGGACTCAGCAGCGATTTGCAGCGATTAACAATGGGCCCCGCCCGACCGGCATCGCCCTGTCGCCCGCTGTCCCATTGCCGATTCATTTTTTTTAACAACGATTTCGAGCTCCTCGTGGGTTCTGGCACGGACGGTTGCATGCCTCCCGAAAAAGCCGGGAGAAGCAGCATAGTCAAAACTATTTGGATGATTTTCCACACTATTTAGCATGATTATGTACTTGACAAAGCACTGCGCTAGGGCTAGATTCCCCACAGAAATGGGGGAAAGCCATGACCGCGAACCTGCAAAACCCGATCTTTTTCGACGATAACCTAGCGCGTGAGTGGCTGGAAGCTCGGGTTTGGCCCGATGGTCCGGTCTGCCCGCATTGCGGGGTGGCCGCCGAATGCGTGACCAAGTTGCAAGGCGAAAAGCACCGCCCCGGCGTCTACCAGTGCAACGCCTGCCGCGAGCAATTCACGGTCACGGTGAAGACGGTTTTCGAGCGCTCCAAGGTGCCGCTCTCGAAGTGGCTTGCCGCTCTATTCATGCTCACGGCCTCAAAGAAAGGTGTTTCGGCCCACCAGATTCACCGTTCGCTGGGCATCACGTACAAAACCGCCTGGTTCATGATGCACCGCTTGCGCGAAGCCTTGCGCGGCGGCGCGTTCTACCCGTTCGGCTCGGAGGGCGGCGCGGTCGAGGCCGATGAAACCTACATCGGCCGCATCAAGGGCGAGAAGGTCAGGCAGGGCGGCCACCACAAGAACGCCGTGCTTTCGCTCCTTAACCGCGACACCAAACAAGTCCGCAGCTTCCACGTCGATCAGGTGAATGCGGAAGAAGTGACGCCCATCATCCGCGCGAACCTTGCGAAAGAGGCTCACTTGATGACCGATCGCGGCAAGTGGTTCCACCGCGCCGGCAGCGAGCTAGCGCGCCACGAAACCGTGGACCACGCGGACGGCGAATATGTGCGCAAGGTCAGCGACCCGGAGACGGGCGAAGAATACAAAATCCACGTCAACACCCTGGAAGGCTACTATTCGCTGTTCAAGCGCGGCATGAAGGGCGTTTACCAGCATTGCAGCGAGAAGCACCTTCACCGCTATCTTGCCGAGTTTGACTTCCGCTACAACAACCGCGTGGCGCACGGCGTCGACGACTATGAGCGCGCGACGATCGCGGCGAAGGGTATCGTCGGCAAGCGCCTCACCTATCGACGGCCTGACAAAGCCGGTTACGCCAACGACAATCGTCCGCAAGGTTAGACGCTGGCAGCGCGGACGTTCAAAAAATGTGGTAAAATGATTCGGCCCGGATGGCAGTCCGGGCCGAAATGATTTGCGCTCCCGCGCGCCATTCTATCGTGTACGCCGATATGGCTACACGAAACGGGAGCGGCTGTCATCATGAAACCGAATAAATGCACGCCCCTTTCCGAATGGCCATTGCTGCCTGTAAGTTCTTGGTTGCCGGCATTGCCGGCGCGGCGGCCGTCGAAGTTTGCCATGGGCTCGGCTGGTATCCCGACAGGCAGTTGGCCGAGATAGTAATGTCTGCGCCTGCCATAGCTGCCAATCTAGCGTACGCTGTCGTTGTGATCGTCATAGCAGTGCCGTTGCTTTTCGCCGAGCACTGGATTGGGCCTGTCATTCGTCGGTGGTTCGTGCGCCGAGAGATGACTAAAAGAACCCCTGTTGATAACACCCTAAAAGAACTTGCCGGCGTAATTCATGCGCTGATGGAACGTGCATCGCAGCGCGGGTTCAAGAGACCTCCAACCGATGATCCGTTTTGGCAAAATTATAGTCAGATTATAAACTCTACGCACATCGTGTGGGCGGATGCTGAGACAAATGATCTCAGGAGAGACTTGATGCACAGCATTGACGTGAGAATGACAGAAGACGCCGGGCCGAGCGAACGAGAGGAGGTTGCAATCGAATTGGATAGGGCTGGAAAGCAATTGATCACCAAACTTCTAGGAAAGAGCATCGTCGGCAAGCGTTTGACATGGGCATGAGTCTGATGAATGACGAGGCCGCCAACTGAGGCGGGCCTCGAATCAAGGGAGAGGTGCACTATGAGGCGCGTTCTCCAGTCGTTGGCAGTGGCGGGATGGGCCGCGGCGATCTTGGCTTGGGGCGCCGGAGCTTTTCTTTTGGAGTACATAATAGGAAATCAGCCCTTGGAACCAATCGGCGAATATTCCGTGCCGGTGCTTGTCGAGGGCGTCAAACACTACGCAACCCAAGATCAGCAATTCTACGACCTATTGACCCGCTACATCTTCTTCTGGGGGGTAATATTTTCTGCCCTTTGTACTGTTCTTTATTATGCCCTCACCAAAATTCGAAAGGGGCCACCGCTCAATTCAAAAGGGGCCACTGAGGGTTAAATGGGGCCAGTACCCGTCAGCGCGTATTCACAGAGCCCTTTCTTCAGGGCCTAACTCGGCGCGCGCTAACCTATCGACGACCTCACAAAGCCCGGTTACGCCAACGACAATCGTCCGCAAGGTTAGGCGCTGGCAGCGCCGCAATCCGCGAAATGTGATAAAATGAAATCGGCCCGGACCGCCATCCGGGCCGATGGTGATTCGCGCGCCCGCGCCAATCGTGACCGCAACAACGGTACACGAAACGGGAGGGCTTGTCATCATGAATGGCATTTTGGGAAGCCGGTGGACTCTCCGCTCATATCCCGAGTGGTCGATTACACCTTTGTCCTTCTCCTTAACTGGAAGGGGCTGGTAGCTGGACTCTGTTTAGTCGTGCTTACACTTCCACAATTGCTCAAGCAAAGCTGGCGCTCTGCGATAGACAGGCACATTCCGCCCGAGCGACGCCGACGAATCCTTATCGTCGGCGTGATCGCCAGCTTGTTTGTTGGTTCATTCCAAGCCTATGACGACTTAAGTACGAAGAATCATCTTTTGGCAGAGGAATTAGCGCAGCGGGGCGGGTCCCAGAAAAAAATAACCGAGGTAAGAACCAATCCCTATCGCGCAAAAGAAAGCGACGAAATTCTAAACGTGTTTGTTGTTCCGACGCAAATTATCCTCCCTCTGACATTCGCGAGAGGAAAAGTTATCACCGTGAAAGACAGAACAGGGGTATGGTTGAAGGATCAGGCAGAAGGATCGCGGATCGTCATAACGGCCGATGAAGGCGCAAAGATAGATAGTCTCCCCCAGATCGACATACAGGCAAATTATGCTTCCTTCAGCTTCATTTGGGACGGCAGAGATTGGTCAGTCTATTAAAGACGCGACCCCTTATATCGGGTTGGTCAGCCCGCCCGCTCGTCGAAATAGACGTGCAGCGCCTCGCAATCGGCATGGCGCGCGCCAGTGTCGCGGTAGACGAAGCACAGCCGGCATTCGTCGGGGCCGACCAAAAATACGAACGTCCCAGCAGCGTCACGCTCAACCAACCCGGCAACCTCATAGATCGCGCAGACCGTCGCGAAATGCCGAGCAGTGCCGTCCTGCCGCTCGATGGTGATGTAGGAGTAGGTCGTACCGTCGGGCGCATTCTCGTCAGGCCCGACCGCAACGACTTTACCGACTAGGGGGATCAATTCACGCGCCATGGCGAGAACCATAGCTAGAACGATCGTTCATGGCAATATCGTTCTAGCCGTGCTTCCCCTGCGGCATGGACCTGAAGAAGGCCATGGCCGCGAACGTGGTGCGGCTGCGCAAGGCAAGCAAGCTCACGCAAGAGGAGCTTGCCGACCGGGCGGGCCTGAGCGCGCGTTACGTGAGTTCGATCGAGCGCGCCGTGGTCTCGGCTAGCGTCACGGTGCTGGGCCGACTTGCCAGCGCCCTGAAGGTTGACCCTTGTGATTTGATCCGTGCGCCGCCGCGCCGGTGACTTAGCGAGCGCGTTTTTGCTTTTTGCGAGCCGCCGCTTTTGTCTTTCGCTTCGTCCTGTGTTGCGGCGGAGATTTTGCGACGATGTCCACGGCGCGCTCGAACCGCTCCCATGCGTCGGGCCGAAGTTCTAATCGTTCAGTTGGCTTTTGCCTACTCATAAGCTGGCGTTAGCCTACCCATCCAAATTGGTCTAGTCCAACATCTTTTGTGTAGTCCATTTTGGTATAGTCGTTGCGTCAGGCGTAACAGCACTTTTGATGGCGCAAGATATACGCAGGCGCATGAACTTTCCTATTTCATGGCCGATTCTTTTTGTGCCAGAAGGAAGGTGCCGCGCGATTCGCCGATTCGCTCTCTTAGGGATGACGGTGGGCCGGGGCTGCCCGTCAAAGCTCCCCGGCCCGGTAGTGCGAGTACCCTAGGTGGCGCGCCCGGCATGGGCCTTCCGGCCTCATCGGCGCATTGAGGGGTTAGCCGTCAACCCCTCTCTCTCCTTTCAGTCCCCTCCGTCGGCAACGGAGGGTCGAAAGGTCCCATAGCGGGACCGGGAAGCGGCCGGTTCTCTCTAGCCAGGGGGATACCGGCCCCTTCTTTTCCCCAATTTCAGGTCGAATCACCTCGAATCGGCCTGTACACGGGGTGTACCGATTTGGTTACACCTAATGCAAAATGCATGGCTTTGCTACCAGCAAACTTCACCTGGGGTGAAATTGTTGCATCCTAGCGTAACAGATCCTTTGCGGGCTTCAGTCTCGCTCTCGGCAAACCCAGCCTATGCGCGCACGAATCAAGCGAAACCCCCGCGCCCTCTAAAACACCCTTGGGATTACCCGTCAAGCGGCATCTAACTGCCTGATCTATATGTAGTATTGTGCTTTCTCAAGTACATAATCATGCTATTTGGTGTGGCGGAACGATAAGTTATTCAATCAAATCCATCGGGGAACGCTGGCGCGCCCAAACCGCCCCCGAACACTCAGGGGCAAGCTGCTTCGCTTGATATTGCCCCCCACGAACTCGCTCGCCTTATCGAAGGCCGCGTCATCGCTTTTTTTGATTCGCACGCATGCGGGATAACTCTTGCGCGATTCGAGGCTCGGCACATAGCTGGGGATATCGTCCAGCGCGCCACTCGGCGTCGGGTGACCAAACGTATCCCCTAAAGGAGCCGAGCATTTGGTGAAGCCATTCGAATTTTTGCGCGATGGTTTCCAAATCTTCGGCTTCATACACGAAAGTCGTCTTTCGCATATTTTCCGGGTCCATGTCCTTATAGTCCGCCGCCCACACTTGCGCAGTATAGCCAACGTTGTATTTCTGTTCCTGCCAGAGAATGCCGTTTTCGACAAGCAAGGAACCGCCATAAGCTCCATGTACTAAATCGTTTCGCTCACTTTCATAGGTACTTTTGACGTTCATGATCGCACCAAATAGTTCAAAATCTCTTGTGTTAAGTGCGGTTTCGGCTGCGGCTGTGAGAACTTCCGTTTGAGTGCGACTATTGCGCATCGCCAGAAACATGGCCACCGCTGGTTCAGTATTTATTTTTAAGATCACCGCCAACAAAAGGGCTAGCTCAACCTCGATGTAGCTCCAGATGGAAATACATCTAGCGATGATGATCGCGCACTCCGAACGATCCTCCAAAAACCTAGTTCCAAATGTGGGCTTAGCTTTTGGATAGCGTCGCGAGAGCGGCTGTCTTGGGCGATTGGAAGGCTTTTTCCTCGGCAAGGCAGTGCCGGGTGGACCATCATTTTCAGCTTGGAACGTTTGAATGTCGGACGTTTTGTAAATTATTTCATCGGTGCGGCACGCCGCGCAGGGGACGCTGAACCGCCCTTCTCCGACGATCTGGATTGCTCCTTTGCTCGGGTCTTCCAGGGAATATATCCGGGCACCGCAATTGGTGCAGATGAAACCGTTATACCACTTACCTTTTTCGACCTTCATCTGGCTGGCAAGTCGTGATATACCCTTGTTGTGAATAATGGTTCCGGCCATGGCAGGCAGTTCCTATAAAACGAAAAGACGCTCCGACTGAGGACAACGCACTACATCCCAACGCATGGCAGAGATTCGAGCGCGCCGTGGACGTGGTGGCTAAATCACCGCCGCAGCATAGGTCAAAAAAATGCAAGAGTCCCGATCGCCGGAAAGCAACGAAGGGGGGGCGAGCGACCGTCAACGTTGACGGTCGCGCCAGCGTAGAAAGCGCTTAGAGCGGCGTTTGATTATCGTTGGCGTACGGGGCGCCGTGAGGCCGTCGATAAGTCAGGCACTTGCCAACGATGCCCTTAGCCGCGATCTCGGCGCGCATGTAATCGGTAATGCCGTGCGCGACGCGGTTGTTATAGCGGAAATCGAACTCGGCGAGATAGCGGTGTAGATGCTTCTCGCCGCAATGCTGGTACACGCCCTTCATGCCGCGCTTGAATAGGGAGAAGTAGCCTTCAAGCGTGTTCGTGTGAATGGTGTACTCTTCGCCAGTCTCAGGGTCGCTGACGTAGCGCACGTACTCTTCTTCGCTATGGTCAACGGTTTCGTGGCGCGCGGCGGTCTTGCCGATAGTGCGGTAGTATTTGGCCTGATCGGTCTGTAAGTGCGCCTCTTTTGAAATGTTGGCACTCACAATCGGCGCCACGTTCTCGGCGTTCGCTTGGTCGACATGGAAGCTGCGGACTTGCTTGGTGTCACGGTCTATCAGGGACAGAACCGCGTTCTTATGATGCACGCCTTGGCGAACCTTTGTGCCTTTGACGCGGCCGATGAAAGTTTCGTCTGCTTCGACTTCGCCGCCGCCTTGGCCGAACGGGAAGAAGTCACCGTTGCGGAGTGCCTCACGCAAGCGGTGCATCATGAACCAAGCGGTTTTGTAGCTGACCGCTAGCGAGCGGTGTACTTGGTGCGCGCTCACGCCCTTCTTTGAGGCCGTGAGAAGGAACAAGGCCGCAAGCCACTTGGACAGCGGAACCTTGCTGCGCTCGAAAACCGTCTTGACCGTGACCGTGAACTGTTCGCGGCATTCGTTACACTGGTAGAGGCCCGGACGATGCTTAGACTGAAAGTTTGCGTTGCTGGGATCAGCAACCCATTGGTTTGATTCGCGGATTTCAAAATTGGCCTTTTCGGCTACTGGACACACGCCTCGCTGCGGCAATTGGTCTGTTCCAGATCGCGAATCGAATCACAAAGCGGCCGATCTGTGAAGAGCTACATGGACACTTTTCGGGAAGACGTTTTGGCCGAAGCGTTTCAAAAGACTCAGGATTTAAGTAAATCCAAGCGCAAACGTCAGCTTAGAGCCTTCCAGCTTGGTCACGTGCTCGGAAGTCACGCCGGAATGCGGGCAGACCGGTCCGGTGGGCCATACGCGGGCTTCAAAGGCCCAGGTCGCTGAGCGATGGATGGTCATCGGGGCGTCGACCGAGGAGCCAGTGATATTTGCGCTCGCTATCTTTGATCGGCAGGTCGTTGATGCTGGCGATCCGCCATCGCATCAGGCCCTGTTCGTCGAACTCCCAATTCTCGTTGCCGTAGCTGCGAAACCAGTTGCCGGAATCGTCGTGCCATTCATAGGCAAAGCGCACGGCTATCCGGTTGTCGCGAAACGCCCAGACCTCCTTGATCAGCCGATACTCCAGCTCGCGAGTCCACTTGCGCATGAGGAATGCCTCGATGGCCTCCCGGCCGCGAATGAACTCGGCGCGGTTGCGCCAGATGCTGTCCACCGAATAGGCAAGCGCTACTTTGGCAGGATCGCGCGTGTTCCAGGCATCCTCGGCGAGACGCGCCTTCTGCGCGGCGCTTTCGGCGGTAAAGGGCGGCAGCGGTGGGCGGGTCATGGTCGATCCTTACCTGTTGTCTGGGTTTGGCCCCTCGCAGGGCGTTGCTCGTGACGCCGGCGATCAGCTCCGTTATGTAGCCACCTCGAAGATGACTTCCAACTCGACGGGAGTGCCGAGTGGAAGGCTGGCGACGCCATACACCAGGCGGCAAGGGCTCTTGTCTTTTCCGAACACGTCTTGCAGCAGATCGGAAGCGGCTTCTGCGACTTTCGGCTGATCGCGGACATCTCCGGAAGTGGCCACCGACACGCCGAGCCTGACAATCCGCGTTACCTTGTCGAGCGATCCCAAATATTGCCTGGCGACAGCGAGGACATTGAGCGCCGCGAGGCGAGCCGCCTGGCGCCCCGCTTCGACATCCAGCTCCGCGCCGACCCGCCCAATTAATTTTGCCGCGTGGCCCTCCGTGGGAAGCATCCCGCTCAGAAAGAGCAGATTACCCGTCTGCACCGCTTCCACATATGTCCCGAACGGCTCAGGCGGCGGCGGGAGCTTGACGCCAAGCTCTTTCAACCGCTGCTCGGCGCCGGCCGGGCGGGATCCTGCGGGGGTTACCATTTGCCGACGTGCGCGCCGCCGTCCACGTGCAGCACCTCCCCGGTGACGTGACGGGCCTCCGCCAGATAGACGACAGCCTCCGCGATATCCTTCGCGTCGGAGATCGTACCCATCGGCGAAAGGGTCTTTAGAAACTCCTTCGGACTGTTCTTGTGGAGAGGAGTATCGACTTGGCCGGGCGCCACCGCGTTGAAGCGGATGTTGCTCTTCGCGTATTCGATCGCGAGACTGCGTGTAACTGCATCAAGTCCGCCCTTGGTGATCATCGGAACTGAGGCGGGAACACCCGCGTTGGGGTTGTCCACGCGCGCGTCGTTGCGCGCGTGCAGCGTCACCCGATGGCCCTGGCCGTCCAGCAGGCGCGCGGCCATCAGGCCGAGGCCATCCGACGAGCCGGTGATGAAAATGCGCGACATCGGCCAAGTATAGCCGAAGGGTCACCCCGGTGGGCGTTCCGGCGTCGCCCGGTCAGCCGGCCCAGCGGCATCAACCCGGATGCGCCGCCGCCCACCGGCCGTTCTGGGTGCGACCGCCATAACCGTAGGCGTCCCCGTCCGTCGCGTGGACGAACACGTAGCATTCTTCATGCAACGGCCCGAGCAGCGCCCGCATGCCGTCATAGGCTGAGCGGACGAAAGCGCCGGTCTCGGCCTTCGTGTTGGTTCCGCTCGTGATCTTGATGTCGAGCCAGAAGGCCGCGAGGTCCGCCTCGGTCGGATGCTTGCCGGCGATGAACCAGCTCTCGGGATCCGCAGGCTCGACCAGCACGGCGGTAACGCCGGGGTCCTTGCCGAGCTGCTCGGCCGCGAGGCGCGCCGCAAGCGCGGCGATCTTCGCGCGGAGTTCCGGCCGCGGCGTGGGCGTGACGTAGCGGACGGTGATCATGGGCATGCCTGGACTCCTGCGCGTTGTGTTCGGACCGTCGGGTTGACGGGCTCTTCGCGAGCGGGGCAGCGGTCCCCGCCATTGCCGGCCGGCGCGGCGGCGGTCCGCTCACGCACCAGGCGCGGAAAATGCAGTCGGCAATTGAGATCCCAGGCCAACACGGCGATGCGGATGACCCGCTCGGCCTTCGCCGGGTAGTCGGCATCGCGAACGCGCGAAAGCAGCTCCGGGTCGTCGTCGACGACGGCGGCGCGGCCCCACAGCTTGAGGCGGCGGCCGCGCTCGTAGTCGATGAGGAACAGAAGGACGCGGTCGTTTTCCGACAAGTTGCCGACCGTGATGTATTGCTTGTTGCCGGCGTAGTCGGCGAAGGCGAGCGTGCGATCGTCGAGAACCTTGAGGAACCCGGCCGGGCCGCCGCGGTGCTGCACGTGCGGCCAGCCGTCGCGGCTCGCCGTGCCGATGAAGAAACTGTCGGCGGCGGCGATGAACGCCGCCAGATCCGGAGGCAGGCGGTCGTTGGCCGGCTCCCTCTGCTCGATGCGCTGAGCGTGCTCGCGCGCGCCGTAACGCGCCTGCGCCGTCTTCACGGCGGGCGAAAATCCCAGTGCGGTGAATGCGCGCGGCATGGCTGCGCTCCGTATCGCCGATCCGGCCGGGCGGACGGATGGCTTGCCGACGGCAACCATCTCCCCGGCTCACCCGCGCAATGTGGGGCGCCACACGGTCCGTGATAATCTACCTGAAAAGGGATATATTCTTCCGCGTAGCGGGAGAATGAGGATGGACCGGATCGCGAACTTTCAGGCCTTCGTCGCCGTCGTCGAGCGGGGGAGCCTGACCGGCGCCGCCCGCCAGCTCGGCCGCTCGCTGCAGTCGGTCAGCCGCGCCTTGGCGACGGTGGAGCGCGAGGTCGGGATCGAGCTGGTGCGACGAACGACGCGCCGCTCGAATCCGACGGAGGCGGGGCTTGCGTTCTACCGCCGCCTCAATGCGGCCCTGACGGACATCGAAGCGGCCAAGACCGAGGCGTCGAACCGGCGTTCCGAGCCGTCCGGCCTATTGCGCCTCACCGGCTCACCCGCGTTTGCGCCGCTTTATCTGGTCCCGGCGATCGCGGCGTTCCTGGAGATCCACCCGAATGTCAGCGTCGAGCTCGATCTCTCCGACCGCTACGTCGATCTCGTCGACGAAGGCTTCGACCTGGCCATCCGCATCGGCGAGATGCCGGACTCGACCCTGAAGGCCAGACGCCTCGCCAATCTGCGGCGCGTCGTCTTCGCGTCGCCGGAATATTTCGCCAGGCACGGACGGCCGAGCCGGCCGGACGATCTCGTGCACCACCCGTGCATCGTTCGCACGGCGGCGCGCGAAGGCGAGACGTGGCCATTTGGCGTCGGCCCCCGAGCCAAGACGGTCAAGGTCGCCGGACGTTTCCGAACCAGCGGAGCGCTTGCGGCAAACGAGGCCGCGGTGCAGGGACTCGGAATCGCCAATGCGCCGCTGTGGCAAGTGCGGCCGCTGGTCGACCAGGGCAAGCTGGAACTGGCGCTGACGCGCTTCGAACCGCCACCGGTGCCAATTCACCTGGTGTCGCCTGCCACCAACGTGCCCGCGGCAAAGACGCAGCTGTTCGCCGATTTCCTCGCGGCACGGCTCAAGGCCGCGCATCTGTGAGCCGCAGGGCTGGCCCGCGCGCCGCGCGGGCCCTGCGCCGTCAGGACGCAACCCCGGCACGACATTTGCGTTATGATGTTACCGACCAGTCGCGCGGCGCGGCCGAGGAGTGGTCATGGCGAAGAAGCGCATCGGCATTCTCACCGGCGGCGGCGACGTCCCGGGGCTCAACGCGGTCATCAAGAGCGTCACCTACCGCGGCAGCGAGGACGAATTCGAGGTGCTCGGCTTCCGCCGCGGCTGGGAGGGGCTGACCCACCTCAACCTCGAGGACCCGGCCAGCAAGGCCCACTACGTCATCCCGCTCAACCGCGAGAACACGCGCACCATCGACCGGCGCGGCGGCACCGTGCTGCATTCGAGCCGCACCAACCCCTCCAAGATGACGAAGCTGCCCCCTTACCTCGCCGGCAAGGACTTCCCGGTCTCGCTCACCAGCAAGGGCGGCGCGGTCGCCAACACCTGGGACGTGTCCAAGCAGGTGCTGGCGAACCTGTCGGCGCTCGGCATCGAGCACCTCATCGCCATCGGGGGCGACGACACGCTGAGCTACGCCGCCAAGCTCAACGCCCTCGGCGTGCGCATCATCGCCATCCCCAAGACGATGGACAACGACGTGCGCAACACCGAGTACTGCATCGGCTTCTCGACCGCGATCACCCGCGCCAGCGACGCCATCCAGCGCCAGCGCACCACCGTCGGCTCGCACGAGCGGATCGGCATTTTCCGCGTGTTCGGCCGCGACGCCGGGTTCACCGCGCTCTACACCGCCTACGCCACCTCGATCCGCTGCGTGATCCCCGAGCACAAGGTGGACCTCGACAAGCTCATCCGGCTGCTGATCGAGGACAAGCGCGGCAACCCCAGCAACTACGCGCTGATCGTGCTCAGCGAGGGCGCCGAGTGGGAAGGCTACGAGCGGCGCGAATACGGCGAGGCCGACGCCTACGGCCACCGCAAGAAGGCGAGCGTGGCCGAGTCGCTCGCCGACGAGATCAAGCGGCGCACCGGCGAGGAGACGATCGTCTCCGACCTCACCTACGACCTGCGCTCGGGTGATCCCGACTTCATCGACAAGCTCGTGGCCCTGACCTACGGCAACCTGGCGTATGACGCCATCCTGGACGGCAAGACCGGGCTGATGTCGGCCTTGGTCGAGGGCCGCTACGAGCTGGTGCCGATTCCCGACCCCAAGCTCGGGCCGCGCAAGCTCGACGTCGCCGCCACCTACAACACCGAGCGCTTCCGCCCAGACTATTCCAACAAGCGCGGGCTGCCGATCTTCCTCACCCGCGCGTCGTAGGCGTCAATCGCGCGGCTGGGCGTGGCGCAGGACGATCTCGGCCAGCTCGGGATCGTCGCCCGCCCCGCGCTGGCGCAGACCGCGCACGACGCCCTCGCGATCCTTCATCTCGCGGTTCTGGCTCATTTTCCACTTGCCCTCGAGCCGCGTGACGGCCAGGCGGAAGCCGACGATGCCGCGCAGCATCGCGGCGATGAACGGTTCGGGCGCATCCGTGACCGCCCATGGCGCGGCTTCGCCGCGCTCCTGCTGCGCGGTCAGCTCGCCCACGTGGCGGCGGATCCAATCCGTATCCTGCATCACCTCGGGCCGGCCGTAGGCGTGCACGGCGGCATAATTCCATGTCGGCACGACTTTCGCGTGTTCGGCTTTCGACGGGTACCAGCCGGGCGTGATGTATCCGTCCGGCCCCTGAAAGATCATCAGCGCTTCCTCGCCCGCGGCCAGATACTTCCAGTGCGGATTGGCGCGGGCGAGATGAAACTCGATGGCGCCATTGGGTCCGTCGTCCTTGAGGACGGTCGGCAGGTGCGTCGCGTAGAGGCCCTCGGCGCCGGCCGACACGAGCGCCGCGAGCGGCCGCGCCCGCATCAGCGCATGCATCTGCGACACGTCGTCGACGCGGAAATGGTCGGGCCGGTACATGATTTGACCTCGGTCGGAGTGAGGACCGATAAAACCAGAACCGCCCATTCGGAGCAATCGAGGCCTTGCGACTCTTGCGATCCGTCAGCCCTTTTGCCCTCATCCCAAGGAGCCGCGCGTAGCGCGGCGTCGCGAAGAGCTTGTCCCCGCGAAGGCGGGGAATGGCAGCGCGCACGTGCAGTGTATCCATGGTTCGAGAGGCCCGCCTTCGCGTTGCTCCGCATGGCCGACGCTCCGCGTCGGCGTTTTTCAACACAAGAACGGCGGCCGAAGGCCGCCTATGCTCCTCACCATGAGGTCCGAAATTCCGCGTCGAGCCGTGCATGCGGGGACCGGTGCGTTCCTTGTCCCGATCATCGGCCGAGGATAGCGTGCGTTCGCAATGGGGGTCGAACAAATCATCGTCGTCGTGCTGGGGGCGCTGGCCGGCGGCATCGTCATGGGGCTCACGGGATTCGGCACCGGCATCACCGCATTGGGCATCTGGCTCTACGCCGTGTCGCCGCCGGTCGCCGCTTCGCTCGTGGTGGTGTGCTCGGTCGCCGCGCAGCTGCAGACCTTGCCGACGATCTGGCACTCGGTCGAAGCCAGGCGGGTGCTTCCGTTCATCCTGCCGGGACTGATCGGCGTGCCGATCGGCACGCTGCTGCTGTCGTACCTCGACCCGCGGCTGCTGAAGATCGGCGTCGGCGTCCTGCTGCTGGTGTTTCCGCTGCAAATGCTGGCCCGCAGGCCGGGCGCCGCGACCGCCTGGGGCGGACGTCTTGCCGACGGGGCCATCGGCTTCGGCGGCGGCGTGCTCGGCGGTCTGGCCGGACTATCGGGGCCGTTGCCGACGATGTGGGCGACCATGCGCGGCTGGACCAAAGACGAGAGCCGCAGCGTGTTTCAGACCTTCAACCTGTCGATCCTGGCGGCGGCCTTGCTGGCACACGCGCTGACCGGACTGCTGACGGCGGAGGTGGGCCGGGCCGTCCTGGCGGCGCTGCCGGGCACCATCGCCGGCGCCTGGATCGGCACGCGGGCCTATAGGCGCCTGAGCGACCGGTGGTTCCGCGACATCATCCTGGCGCTGCTCTGCGTCTCGGGCGCACTGTTGATCTGGACAAACCTGTGAGCGCGGGCTTTCGTCAAGACGGACGGGCGCGCGCGCCGAGCCTCACCTCAGCCGTGGTCGGCGCCTACTCGGGCGTGAGGGGCAGATCGGTGTCCTGCGGCTTGCCGCCCGCCTGGGTCAGCATGCAGTGGACCTGGCCACGATGATGGGTCTGGTGATTGAACATATGCGTGACGAGAATCCAGCGCGGCCGCGTCACGTCCCGCCTGGCCCCGCCGGAATAATAGGTTTGATCGGCGGCGAGCCACGCCTGATCGACGGCATCGGCCCAATCGACGATCGCCCGATCGAAGCGGGCCCGCTCGGTCGTCAAAACATGCCAATCAGGATAGAGATCGACGGATTCGCGAATCCCGCCCGGTGCCGCGGGCAGATCGGTAAACCGGCTCATCCAGACGCGATCGGCCCATAGCAGGTGGCTCAGGGTCTTGTGGATGGAGCCGAAGAAAGCACCGCGTTCCTGCTCCCGCTCCTGCGCGGACAGGCCGCCGGCGACGCCGTAAAGGCTTTCATTCTGCCAGCGATTGTAGCGCGCCATGCGCCGGATGTAGGCGGGACCGATCATGACACGCCGATCTTGCCGCGGATTGTCCGGGAGAATGCCCGGGCGTGTCCGCCTTGCGTCATGCGCGGACGTGGCGCCGCGGACCGGACCCTCGTGCTCATGCCCTGAATTCCCTTTTATCCGTGCCCGCATAGAGGGCCTTCACCTGCCGGCCCACCGCATCCGCATGGGCGGCAAGCGCGCGCTCGTCCAGATCCCGGCGCGGGCGCGGCTCGTGGTCGAAGTTGCCGTGGCGGTCGACGCCGCGCACGAGCGTCGCCGAGTCACGGACCTTCAGCTGGCGCACGTCGGTCGGAATGTAACGGATCGCCAGCCCGATGCGCCGGTCGTCGGACCGGTTGGGCTCCGAACCATGCACCAGCTTCACGTGATGGAGCGACATCTCGCCAGGGTCGAGAATGCAGTCCACCGTGTTCTCGCTGTCGACCTTGACGGCGATCTCCTGCCCGCGGGACAGGAGATTGTCCTTGTGGAAGGTGTCGACGTGCTGAAGGTGGTCCTGCGTCTGCGACCCCGGCACGAACTTCATGCAGCCGCTTTGCAGGTTTGCCGGCGAAAGCGCCACCCAGGCGGTCATGACGTCGTCCTTGCTCAGCCCCCAGTAGAACGCGTCCTGGTGCCAGGACACGAACCCGGGGCTGTTCGCCTCCTTGATGAAGAAATTGGTCGTCCAGCACAGGAGGTCCGGGCCGAGCACGTCTTCGGCTGCGCCGACAATCCTGGGGTGATGCACGAGCGCGTCGACCCAGGTGAAGAGGAGGTGGGCCTTGTGGCGAAAGTTGCCTTGCAGCGGCTGGCCGGTCTTCGCCTCGTGCGCCTCGAGGCACCCGCGGGTGTGCGCCACCTCCTGCGGCGAGAGCGCCGGCACCGGAAAGCAGTATCCATCGCGACGGTAGGCCGCCAATGCGGCATTCGACAGGCTCTTGGGCATCGTCCGGTCTCCTGCGTCGATGGGCTGCCGCGAAGGATTCACCTCGCACACATGGCCGCGGCGCCTACGCCAATCCGGCGCCGGCCGACATGCTACGTCCGGCCCGCCGTGTTGTCATCGGCGGTCCGCGGCCTGCGGCCATGCTTGCTTGCCGATCAACGGCCAGATCTCCCGCGCCCGGTCGATGAGGTGATCTTCGTTGGTGCAGCGCAGGGCGTATTTGTAGGTGGATGCGTTGCCCCGTGAGCTTTCGGCCCGGCTGTGCGCGGGCCGCATTTCGGGCGATAGTGGCGGCGTGAGGATTCTGCGCGGGAGGGGGCATGGAAAGGGCGTTGCTGTTCCGCCGGATCCGGGACGCGCTGACGATCCCGCGCCGCGAGCAATGGAGGGCTTGGGCCGCAGTCCGCCCGGCGAGCGCGCGGCCGGTGCCGATCGAACGCGACCTGCGGCTCGACTTCTTTCGCGGGCTGTCGCTGTTCTTCATTTTCATCGATCACATCCCCAACAATGTCCTCTCCTACGCGACGCTGCACGCGATCGCCTTCTCGGACGCCGCCGAGGTGTTCATCTTCATTTCCGGCTACACGGCGGCGCTGGTGTACGGCCAGCTGATGGTGCGCCGGGGGACGCTGGTCGCGACGGCGCAGATCTATTACCGCGTCTGGCAGCTCTACGTCGCCCACATATTCATCTTCATGATCTATACGGCGGAGGTCTCGTACGCGATGCTCCAGCTGCAAACCCAGACCTACAGCGAGGAATTGCGGCTGAGCAGCTTTCTCCAGGAACCGCACATCGCCATCGTCAAAATGATGACGCTGCAGTATCAGCCGGAGCTGCTCGACATCCTGCCGCTCTACATCGTGCTGCTGGCAGCCTTCCCGATCGTTTTGTGGCTGCAACAGCGCCGGCCGTTCGCTCCGCTGGCGCTCTCGTTCACGATCTATCTCATGACCTTGTATTTCGGCTGGGAGCCGAAGACCTACCCGAACAACGAGGGGTGGTTCTTCAATCCGTTCGCCTGGCAGTTCCTGTTCTTGGTCGGCGCGACCGCCGGCTACGCCCAGAGCGCCGCGCAACCGTCGATCCCGCGCTGGCCATGGCTGCCGCGGGCGGCGATCACCGTGGCGGCCGCGGTTGCAGCCATCAAGCTGACCTGGCTGGCGCACGGCTTTCACGCGGGGATTCCGGCCCTGTTCTACGGCCAGCTCGAGGAGCTGGCCGACGACAAATCCGATCTCTCGCCGCTGCGGCTGGTGAGCTTCTTCGCCCTCGCGCTGACGACGGTGCAGTTCATGCGGCGCGACAGCGCGATTCTGCGCAATCCCGTGTCCAAGCTGGTCATTCTGTGCGGCCAGCACTCGCTGCAGGTGTTTTGCCTCGGCATCCTGCTCTCGGTGCTCGGCCGCTTTATCGTCAGCTCGGTCTCCGGCAGCATCTGGATGCAGCTCGCCGTCAACCTCGCGGGATTGGCGCTGATGATCGCGCTGGCGGCGCTCATGGCATGGTACAAGAAAAAAAGCCGGCCGCCCGCGGCCGCACCCGTGCCCCAGGCGGGCGTGGCGAGGTAGTGGCGCGGATCCGAAGCTCGCGCGTTGCCCCGCGTCCCGCTGTAGCTTCAGGGGCGCGGCTTCGCCATCGCTGGAGCGGTGGTCCGATCTGAGCCACATCGGTCAGGGACGTCCGGTAGTCGTTGACGACCTGGCGGGAGAAGATCGGCTTGACCCCGGGAGGGTGGTGGTACGTCGGTGCGTGACTGCCACGACGAGAATGACCCCATAGCGTCGGTCCGCCACCGGCGGGCTCGGAGTGAGCAATTTTGCTCAGTCGCCGTGATCGAGGGGTTATATGCTAGGCAGTTGGCGAGCGTCAGAATCTGCCGAAAAAGCGGCTATGACATCATCACCCGGCGGCTCGGCGGCACTGTCACTCCGGACAGCCGGGTCGGCGAGTTCACCCAATTTAGCGTGTGGCCGTCATTTAGCGTGTGGCCGTCGCGTGTGGCGTCGACGATAACCGTAGGAACAAAGCCATGAACTGCACGAAACTCGCGAGGATCGCCTTCTGCGCGACGACGCTCATTCTCGCAGCCGCAAGCGCAAGGGCCGAGAACGAGGCCAAGCGCATATTTATCGTGCAGAGCTATGAGAAGGGCCACGTGTGCGGCGAGCCGCAGGCGGAGGGTGAGCTTGCCTCGCTTGCCGCGGCAGGCTGGGTCGTAGGTCGAAACCTTACGGTCGCCAGCTACTATATGGACACCTACCGCACCAACACGGCGCCGGAAGCAATGCAACGAGAGGGAGCGAGCGCACTCGCTGCAATCGCCCAATTCAAGCCCGATATCGTGTTTGTGAACGACGACGCTGCGGCCGCGCAAGTGATGATCCCGCTCATCGGCCGCACAGATATCTCGGTCGTCGTTTCCGGGATGAACGGACAGCCCGAGATGTATAACGAGCGCAAGCACTTCATGGAAAGCCGCGCGCATCCGGGTGGCAATGTTACCGGCGTCTACGAAAAGCTCTATGCCGCGCAGGCGATGAAGGTGATGGCTCAGGCGATCCCGGGCTTGAGCCAAGCAAAGGTGGTGATGATTACCGACCATTCCCCGACCGGAAACGGACTCACCAAGCAGTTCGAGATCGAGCTCAAGGACGTCACCCAGCCGCGGTGGGAAGTACGGCGGGTCAAGGACTGGGACGAATACACCGCGCTCATCCAGGAATTGAACGATGATACCGCAGTAAAGGCGATTTACCCCGTGGCGCTGACCTTGCCGGCCGCCGACGGCAAGCGCTATTCGGCGGCGCACATCTACGACTGGACACTGGCACACTCGAAAAAGCCGGAGATGGCGATCAATTACTTTTTTGCCCGCATGGGATTGTTTGGCGGCGCCGGGGTAAATTTCGGGGCCATGGGCAGACTTGCCGGGGCGAAGGCTGCCAAGATTCTCGCCGGCACCAAGGCCGGCGACCTGCCGTTCGACGATGCGCCCGCATATGCGATCATATTCAACACCAAGCGAGCGCACGATCTCGGTATCAAGATTCCGACAGCGCTGCTGACCGCTGCCGACGCCGTCTACAAGGACGATCTGCTGCCACTTGAAGGCCGTCCGCTGCTGTACGACCCGGAAATCAAGTCTTTCTGAATGGTTCAGCACTCTCCGAGCGTCGCATAAGTCGTTTGCGCATGGCAAACGCAACGACCAACGCGCCGCATCAGCGGCGCTCGTTCAAGACCAGGTTGATGCTGCTGGTGGCGCTGGCCGTGGCGCTGCCGGCGTTATTCACCTCCCTCATCCTCGGTTTCCAATTAAATCAGCAAGCGCGCGATCTGTTCGCCAATGGTCTCTCCGCCAACCTGGAGACGTTCGCCCTTATTCTGCAGGACGCTGAAAGAAAGGTATTCGAAGATCTCACCCGAATCGCATCCGACAATACGTTGCAAGTCACCCTCGACCTCGACATGTCGTCGCAGCTTAACAAGTATATCGAGGCTCAACGCCAAGTGCTGGGCATCGCTTTCGTCGCGGTCTACAATGCAGATTCCCGCAACGTTGCATTCTCAGGCACCAAAAAGGACGCAACGCCGGAGCAGTGGCGGTTTTCCGCGAACGGCGAGCCGAGTGGCGCCGGCTGTGTGGTCGCGCGCGACCAGACCCAGCAGCTGGTGCGATGCAATGGCACGATCTATCTCGTGTCGGCAGTGCCGGTCCTTCGGGCCCACGACGCCAGCGTGGGCGACGCCGGCCAGAACCAAGGATCTCAACTGCTGGGATACATTCTCGGCGGCACGCCGGTCCCAAACTCCGCATTGATCGGTGAGTTGCTGAGCCGGCGCATCCTTCATCCGCTGATCTGGGCCGGCGGCGATCTGATCTATTCGAACGTCAGCACTTCAAAAGAAACTGTCTCGCCCAAAAGCCTCGATGGCAAGGCGAACGAGTACAGCATCAGTGAGACAGCGTATCTCGGTGTTGTTAAGGCCCTGCGCATTGGATCGCAGAGCCTCGAATACGGAGTGGTGGCGCCGCTCGCCCCGCTGCAGGCGACGTTGTGGAGATCGGTGCTGACCGTGGTGGGCGTCGGCCTGCTCGTCGCGATTGCAACCCTTATCGCAATCAGCATCAGCGGCAACCGGTTGTTGCGGCCGATCGAGCAATTGAGGCTGGGCGCCGCGCGAATTGGCGGCGGCGACCTTGCTCAGCGCATCTCGATCAAGAGCGGCGACGAGTTCGAGGCGCTCGCCGATCAATTCAATGACATGACGGCAAGACTGCAGGAATCGCACGCCGACTTGGAAAAAAAGGTCGAGTCGCGCACACGCGAACTCACCGAATCGCTCGAGCAGCAGACAGCAACATCGGAAGTGTTGCAGATCATCAGTTCGTCGCCCGGCGAGCTGGAACCCGTGTTCCGGGCCATGCTGGCGAACGCCAGGCATATCTGCCAGGCAAGCTTCGGCATCTTGATGCTGCGCGATGGCGATGGATTCCGAAGCGCCGCGAGCGACGGCGCGCCGGCTGCTTACGCCGATGCGATGGCAAAAGACTCATATATATCGACGATACCCGGAAGCGGGCTCGCCGTCCTCGCCCAGACCAAGCAACCGGTACAAATAACCGATCGCCAAGTTGAGCCGGCCTATGCCAACGACTGTCTGAGTGCGTTGGCGGAGGCCCGCACCGTTCTCATCGTTCCGCTGCTCAAGGAAGACGAATTGATCGGAGCGATTAGCATCTATCGCCAGGAGCAGCGGCCGTTTACCGACAAGCAGATTGGACTGGTCCAGGGCTTCGCCGCGCAAGCCGTCATCGCCATCGAGAATACACGGCTGCTCAATGAACTGCGCCAGCGCACGGCCGAACTACAGCAGCGCGAAGCAGTGTTGCGCGTCACTTTCGACAACATGGCTCACGGCGTGCTGATGTTCGACCGCGAGCGGAAGGTAGCCGCTTGGAACCGGCAAGTCATAAAGCTGTTGGATTTGCGCGAGACGTTTCTCTCCGCTGAACCGCATTTTGCGGACTTCATTCGCTTCCTCGCCGAACGGGGCGAGTACGGCGCGGTCGATGTCGAAACCGAGGTTGGGCGCCTTACGGCCGAGGCCGGGCAGCACCGTGCGTTCGAACGACGCCGTCCTGACGGGACGTTCCTGGAAATCCGCCATAACCCGTTACCCGATGGCGGAATTGTCATCATCTACACGGACATTACGGAGCGCAAACGCTTCGAGGAGACGTTGACCGCCGCGCGCGACGCCGCCGACGAAGCCAACCGGACCAAGTCGAGCTTCCTCGCCAACATGAGCCATGAGTTGCGCACGCCGCTGAATGCGATCATCGGCTACAGCGAAATCCTGCAGGAGGACGCCACCGACAAGAACGACAAAGATTCGATCGACGACTTGCAGAAGATCGAAAGCGCCGGCCGGCACTTGTTGGGGCTGATCAACAACATCCTCGACCTCTCGAAGATCGAGGCCGGGAAGATGGATGTGTTCATCGAGCCGGTCGACATTCAAGCCCTGGTTAAGGAGGTGCTGTCGATCATCAAGCCGCTGGCCGACAAGAATGCGAATGTCATCGATGTGATCTGCCCGGCGGATATCGGCAGCTTCCGCTCCGACCAGACGAAGGTGAAGCAGTGCTTGCTCAACCTGTTGAGCAACGCCAGCAAATTCACCAGCAAGGGCACGCTGACCCTGACGGTCGCGCGCGAGGACAATTCCGGGCTCTGCTTTCGCGTGTCCGACACCGGCGTGGGCATGACACAGGAGCAGGTCGGCCGGCTGTTCGAGGCGTTCAGCCAGGCGGATGCCTCCACCACCAAGCGGTTCGGCGGCACCGGTCTTGGGCTCGCCATTACCAGGCACTTCTGCACCATGCTGGGCGGCGACGTGACGGTCGAGAGCGCGCCCGGCACGGGCTCGACATTCATCATAAGGCTTCCGGATCAACAAGCAGCAGCCCCGGCTGCCGCGGACTCGCCTGCGCTGGCGGAGGCGGAGGCGGAGGCAGACGGGCGCGCGACCGTGCTCGTGGTGGACGACGATGCGTCGGTGCGCGGCCTGCTCGCCAAGACTCTCGAGAAGGAAGGTTATCGGGTCTTATTGGCCGGCAACGGCGTCGAGGCGCTGGCGCTCGCACGCGAGCACAGACCGCAGGCGATCACGCTCGATGTGTTGATGCCGCAGATGGATGGCTGGAGCACGCTCAAGGAACTCAAGGCGGATACCGAGCTGCGCGACATACCTGTCATCATGGTGACCGTTCTCAACGAGCGTGGCATGGCAATCCCGTTGGGCGCCGCCGACTTCGTGACCAAGCCCGTGGACCGGCAGCGCCTGGCAGCGATCCTGCGAGACCATTGCGCCGATGCGAGCAGCGGCTCCGTATTGGTCGTCGAGGACGACCTGCAGGCCCGCGAGGCGCTGTGCCGGACATTGGCGAGCATGGGATATGCGGCCCACGCGGCAGTCAATGGCCGGAGCGGCTTGGACTGGCTCACCAACCATCCGGCGCCCAATCTGATCTTGCTCGACCTGATGATGCCGGAGATGGACGGCTTCGAATTCCTCCGCGAACTGCGGCAACGGCCCGCGTTCGTGGATGTTCCGGTCATCGTGGTGACGGCGAAGGAGCTGACCGCGGACGATGTCCGCATCCTGAGCGGACAGACCGAACGAATCATCGCCAAGGACCAAGCCTATCTGACCACGCTGGCCGCCGCCGTGCGCGAGCGCTTGGCGCGACAACCTTCCGGCAAAACGGAACGCCCCAAGAACGAAGACATCGGAGAAACCCATGCAAAAAATTCTGTTGGTTGAAGATAATGAAATGAACCGCGACATGCTCTCGCGCCGGCTCATTCGCAACGGCTACGCGGTTGTCATCGCGGTTGACGGCCAACAAGGTGTCGAGATGGCATCGTCGGAGCAGCCGGACCTCATCCTGATGGACATGAGTCTGCCGGTCATCGACGGTTGGGAGGCAACGCGTCGGGTCAAGGCCAATGGTGCCACTCGAGGAATCCCAGTAATTGCGCTGACGGCGCACGCCATGGCCGGCGATCGCGAGAAGGCGATGGAAGTGGGATGCGAAGATTACGACACCAAGCCGGTCGAAATAACGCGTCTGCTTGGCAAGATTGCGGCCCTCCTTCGTTCCACCGCGGCCTGAGCGGATGGCGTCAGCGACGATGCCGGCGCACGAGGGGGGTGCTTTGACTGATCAAATCGACCAGGAGGCCGGCCGGCGAACCGAGCGGGCGCTCGTTGCGTACGTGCGGCAAGAATTGAGCGCGCCCGCGATCGCTATTATGGGCTATGCCGAGATATTGATGGACGACGCGGCGCAAGCCAACCGCAGCCAGCTCACCGACGATCTTCGGCGTATTCTTGATGCCAGTCGGACTCTCCATCGCCTCATAGTCAGCCTGCTCGATCCCGCGACCATTCACCAGGCCGTTGGCAGCGTGGATTTGGCGGAGTATCGCCGGACGCTGCGCCATGACCTGCGCACGCCGATCAACGCGATCAAAGGATACGGGGAAATGCTGCGCGAGGACGCGGCAAATGAAGGAGCGGAAGCGTTGGTCGCCGATCTCGACAGGCTCCTGGGAGAAGCAACCCTGCTGCTCGACCGGATCGATGGTCTGGTGACGTTTTCCGGCGGTGATACGCCGCCATCCGCTGGAACCGGTGCCGCCGCCGTTGATATTGGCGCGCCGGCGAGGATGGTCGAGAGCCTGCTCAAGGCGGTTCGCCCGATCACGGCGCAGGAAGCGGACCTGGTGGCCGTGCAGCCCAGCCGGATTCTGGTGGTGGACGACAATGCATCGAACCGGGACCTTCTGACCCGTCGGCTGCAACGCCAGGGGCACACGGTGCTGCAAGCCGAGGACGGCGCCATCGCGCTCGCCATGGTCGATAACCAGGCCCCCGATCTCGTCCTGCTCGATCTGATGATGCCCGGCATCAGTGGCTATGATGTCCTCGCGTCTCTCAAGAGCGATCCGCGATTCCGGGACATCCCCGTCATCATGATCTCGGCGCTGACCGAACTCGACTCGATCGTGCGCTGCGTCGAGGCTGGAGCCGATGATTACCTTGCCAAGCCGTTCGAGCCTACATTGCTTCGCGCACGCGTCGGCGCATCGCTCGAAAGGAAACATTTACGAGACCGCGAGCGGGAGATGATCGAGGCGTTGCGGATCGAAAAGGAGCGGTCGGAGCAGCTCCTCCTCAACATTCTGCCGAAGGAGATCGTCGCGCGATTGAACGCTGGCGAGACCATGATTGCCGACCAGATGTCGAACGTAACGATTTTGTTCGCCGATCTCGTCGCCTTCACCAAGCTGTCGTCGCGGCTTTCGGCCGGGGATTTGGTTCGCCTTTTGAACGGCCTGTTTTCGGAGTTTGACCGGCTGGCGCTCGACCTTGGGGTCGAGAAGATCAAGACGGTCGGAGACGCCTATATGGTGGCCGGCGGCCTGCCCGAGCCGCGAGCGGACCACGCGCATGCGGTCGCCGACATGGCCTTGGCGATGATCCAGACGGTAGAGCGGATGAATTGCGAGTTGCCGATGCCGCTGCAGATGCGCATCGGCATTCATTCGGGTGACGTGGTGGCCGGGGTCATAGGAACCCACAAATTCGTCTACGACATCTGGGGCGACACTGTGAACATCGCCAGCCGCATGGAGTCGCATGGCATGCCGAATCGTATCCAGATTTCGGCAGCGACCCATCGACACCTCCGGGAGCGCTTTCGGCTCCAACCGCACGGCAGCGTCGACGTCAAAGGCAAAGGCCCGATGGAAACCTATTTTCTGCTCGGCCGCGCTGACGGCGTGAGGCCGCGCAGGCCGTTCTTGGCAAAGAAACTCCGTTGATCGTCCCGATTTTGCTGCAGCGCGAGAGTGCGATATTGGCACATTTCGGACGTTCCGCGCTGTCCGACTAAAGCGGGATGACTTTTCCTCGAATCGTCATCCCGCGCCATCTTGTTCATGGAGCATGATGTTTTCCGAAAACTGGTACCCACTTTTCGGCATCATGCTCTAGGTCCGATAAGCGCCCAGCGAACGGAGATTGCCTGCGCCGACCGGTCTTCCGCTCAGTGCCGAGCGCGGACCTCGGGCTGCCGATATCAGCCGGCTCCGCCATCATCGTATGGCGAGCGACGATCCGCGGCGGTGTGGTCGTACCGCAACTCCGGGGCAGGCAATCGCGCCTGCTCCTGTTGCCGACGGGCCCCTCTGTCCCGCTCGGCCTTGATCGCTGCCAAGAAAGCAGCCAATTGGGCGATCGACATGTGCCTGCTCCTTGTGGCTCTGCGCTCGCGCGGATCGTCTTCGGGCGCTGCCCCCGCGGGCTCTGCATCGACCATTTTGGCGATGCGTCCCTCAGGAATCTCGCCCCTTTGATAGCGATCGCCGTGCGGGACGGGTGTGATCGCCCTCACACAATCGGGATTTCGGGCCGGGTGGCCGCCAGTTCACTCCCCCGGGAGTGCCCGACCGTGCCTTGCGCCGCCGCCGGCGCGCTGGAAATCGTGCGCATGATCGTCTCCATCAATCACCCTGATGCGCGCGATCGTGCCGGCATCCAGCACGATCGTGTCGTTGCCGCCTTCCGAACACCTGAATCGGGGAGGTGTTGCCGACCGCCATCGGGCAGACGACGACGGATACGGCGTGCTTAGCCGCGGATCGGATGCGAGGCTTGAAGATGTTCTTGAATTTTCCTGGAGAATTCCTGGATTTTTCCGTCCGCGATCCAGTTCGCCAGGGTTCGATGGCGATGGCGCGCATGCGTGGATCGCCGCTTTGCGTCCACGGCATCAACAGCGGACATCACCCCGCGCGCGCTCCCGCAGACCGTGCAAAAAAGCCAACGAACAATTAACCATGCCGCCGTGGGACGCAGCTTGGAGACGGAACGATAAGAGTGGAACGCTAGCATCTTCCGTAGGGTGAGCAGGGGTGCCACCAATCGATGAATCCCGTCGCCGAGCTTTGGTTGAACCAGGCACTCAAATCGACGGCAGTCGCCCCGGCGTGCGACCAGGCGACCCGCGCATTGGGCAATCTGACGACGATTCTACCGGGGGAAGCCGCGCAATGAACGCCAGCCGCATCGATACGCTCGCGCGGACCATCGGGAAGGCATTGATCAGCCGCCCGAACCACGCATTGGCGATCTTTGCCGCCGTCATCGTCCTCGTGCGGTTCACGTTCCTGCTCTCCGATCTCAATACCCGCTATCATGATGCGATCTCCGCGGCAGAGCAGTCGGCGCGCAGCTTCGCCGATATACTGGCCGAGCACACTGCCCGCACCTTCGAGGCAGTCGATCGCACGATGCACGAGGTCGAGCTTATCCGTCGCGACACTGCGGCCGGCCGCTATGCGACGGCCGAATCGGTTCACGCTGCCTTGCGCCACCTGCAACAGACCTCTCCGGTGCTCGTTGCGATCGGCTGGACCGACGCGGCCGGCGACGTGCAGGCGCACTCTTACGCGGGCGCCCCTCCCCGGCCGAACGTCGCCGACCTGCCGCATTTCATCGCCCAACGCGACAACACCGCCGACGGCCTGTTCATAGCGCCGCCCTTTCGCTCGGCGGCGACGGGAAACTGGATCACCGCGGCCTCGCGGCGACTCGACAACGCCGACGGCAGCTTTGCCGGCATCGTCACCGCGGCGCTGGATCAGTCGTATTTTATCAGCACCTATCGCTCGATCCGGCTGGACAACGGCGGCGCCGCCCTGCTGATTCATCGCGATGGAACGATTCTGGCGCGCGAGCCCGCCGTCAACGACACGATCGGCAAGAATTTCTCGAACGGACCTCTGCTCAGCCAATACCTGCCGCAAGACCAGGCGGGCTCCTATGAGACGGTCAGCGTCGTCGACGGAACCGCGCGGATCGCCGGATACAAGGCGGTTGCCGGGCTTCCCCTGGCGGTCGTCGTCAGTTACGACCGCGCGGCCGTGCTTCGCCCGTTCTACGCGCACCTGCGCACAATCGGGCCGATGGCCGCCCTGCTGGTCGTGTTGATCGCGCTCGGCGCCGTCCTGATCATGAAGCAGAACCGCCGGCTTGCGGCGAAGAGCAATCTTCTGGAGCTGACCCTCGAGAGCATGTCGCAGGGTCTCTGCATGTTCGACGGCACGCAGCGGCTGGTCGTCTGCAACCGGCACTATGCCGAGATGTATGGTCTCTCGTCCGAGCAGACGCGGCCGGGAACGACGCTGCGCGCCATTCTGGAGGCACGGGTAGCGGCGGGCCACAGTCCCGACGACGCGCAGGATTATATCGATGCGCGCCTGAGCGAAGTGTCCCGGCCCGAACCGCATTATGCGGTCAACCACCTGCGTGACGGCCGCGTGATCGCGGTCATGCACCAGCCGAGGAACGGCGGCGGCTGGCTTGCCATCCATCAGGACATCACGGCGCAGAAGCGGGTCGAGGCCGAGATTGCGCATATGGCCCGTCACGACAGCCTCACGGACCTCGCCAACCGCACGCTGTTCATGGAAAAAGTGGACAATGCGCTCGCGCGGTTGCAGCGAAGCGGCGAGAGATTCTCCGTTTTCATGATCGACCTCGACAGATTCAAGGCCGTGAACGATTCTCTCGGTCATCCCGTCGGCGATGCGCTGCTAAAGGCGGTGGCGCAGCGACTGCGGGCCTCGACGCGGGAAACCGATACGGTGGCCAGGTTCGGCGGCGACGAGTTTGCGATCCTGCAGACGCTCGTGGTCGATCAGAAGGACGGCGCCGTCATCCTCGCCAACCGAATCCTGGAGACGATCAACAAGCCGTACGATCTCGACGGGAACAAGGTCTCGATCGGCGCAAGCATCGGAATCGCGCTCGCGCCCGACGACGGCGCCAGCGCCGAGCAGCTCCTGAAGAACGCCGATCTCGGCTTGTACCGGGCGAAGTCCGCGGGCCGGAACGGATTGCATTTTTTCGAGCCGAGGATGGAAGCGGAGGCGCAATCGCGCCGCGCGCTCGAGAGCGATCTGCGCGAAGCGCTGTCACGCGGCGAATTCGAGCTCCACTATCAGACGATCGTCGAATTTGCCGCACAAGCGGTATGCGGCGTGGAGGCGCTGGTTCGCTGGCGGCACCCGGAGCTTGGCCTCCTTCTGCCCGACCAGTTCATCCCGCTCGCCGAGGAAACCGGGCTGATCGTGCCGCTGGGCGAGTGGGTCCTGCGAAAGGCTTGCGCCGATGCCGCAAGCTGGCCGTCGCCCAGCAAGGTTGCGGTCAATCTTTCGCCGGTGCAGTTCGGGACCGGCGATCTGGCGGAGATGGTATGCCGCGCGTTCAAGGATGCAGGCCTGCCGCCGAAACGATTGGAGCTGGAAATTACCGAATCGGTTCTGCTCAAGCCGAACGACGATAATCTCGATACGCTGCGCCGGCTGAAGAGCCTCGGCCTGTCCATCGTTCTCGACGACTTCGGCACCGGGTATTCGTCCCTCACCTACCTGCATATGTTTCCGTTCGACAAGATAAAGATCGACAAGTCATTCGTGCATGAGCTGTCGAGCAGCGCCGAGTGCGCGGCCATCGTCTGCGCGGTCATCGGGCTCGGCAGCAGCCTCGGCATCGGGACCGTGGCGGAAGGCGTCGAGACGCAGGAACAATTCGCGCTGCTGCGGGTCGCCGGTTGCCGCCAAGCGCAGGGCTACCTGTTCAGCCACCCGGTCCCGGCCGCCGAGCTGACTTTCGCGTACCCCAAGACACCGGGGCGCATCGGCAAGGCGGCCTGACCGGCGTCAAGATGGCGCCCGCGACCGGGCGCGCGATCGCGTCCGGAAGCGCGAAAACAGCGTCGAACCCGCGCTACGGCGCTGGCTCAATCGCCCGCTTGCGGCTAATATGCGACCGGAGCGGGATGACTTTTCTTTGAATCGTCATCCCGCTCCAGCTTATTGTTGGAGCATGATCTTTTCCGACCTGTCTTCGCCCGCCGAAGGCGGCTTCGCGCAGGCGGGAAACCGGTGCCCACCCCGGATCGCGTCCGGGGCAGGCTTTTGCGGGATCGTGCTCCGGGGAAGGTAATTGAATGACGGTTGCCCGTAGAGAATTCCTCCGCCTCGCCGCCGGTGCCGCCGCGCTGCCGGCGTCGTTGCGAAGCGCCGCGGCATTGGATTTTCCGACGTACCCGGTGCACATCGTCACGCCCTATCCGCCGGGCGCCTCGCCCGACATCATCGCGCGCCTCATCGCGCAATGGCTCTCCGAGCGACTCGGCCAGCAAGTCGTCGTCGACAACCGGCCGGGAGCCGCCGGCAACATCGGCACCGAAAGAGCCGCCAAGTCGCCCCCAGACGGCTACACGCTGCTCATTGCGGTCTCGACCAACGCGATCAACGAAACCCTCTACAGCAATCTCAACTTCGATTTCAGGAACGACTTCGTGCCGGTCGCCGGCATCGGCCGCATTCCGTTTATCATCGTGGTCAATCCGAAGTTCCCGGCCAAGACGGTTCCCGAGCTTATCGCCCATGCCAAGGCCAATCCGGGCAAGATCGACATGGCGACGAACGGCGTCGGCACCGGCTCCCACGTCTCCGCCGAATTGTTCATGATGATGACGGGCACGAAACTGACCCACGTCCCGTACAAGAACAACTACCTGACCGATCTCATGGGCGGACAAGTGCCGCTCGCGGTTGCGCCCACGGCGGCCGTGGCCGAGTACGTCAAGGACGGCAAGCTGCACGGAATCGGGGTGACCACCGCGACCCGCGCGGCCGTGCTGCCGGACGTCCCGGCGATCGGCGAATCCGTGCCGGGCTACGTGGCGGTGGGGTGGTACGGCCTCTGCGCGCCCAAGGGCACGCCCGCCGACATCATCGCCAAGCTCGAAGCGGCCACCCGTGCCAGCGTGGCCGATCCGACCTTGCAGTCACGGCTGCTGCCTTTGGGTATCGAGCCCGCGCCGATGACCACGGCCGAATTCGGGACCTTCATCGCCGACGAGATCGAGAAGTGGGCGAAGGTGATCAAGTTCGCGGGGATCAAGGCCAATTAGAGCCGCGATCGGCCCCGCGGACGTCGTTCGCTATCGGGGGAGCGGCGCCCCGGGCGGGGCGCCGCGCTTCTTCATGTCCAGAATGTTGATCTTCATGCCATTGCCCATGATCATGTCGCCGGGCTTCTGGTCACCCGTGCAGGGGCCGAGCCACTTGGCGGCCAGCGTCATGCTCATCTTGCCCCCCGGAGTGGTCTCGCCATCCGACGTCACCGTCATGGTGTAGGCACTGTCGAAGCTGCCGCTGATGACCGAATGCGAATTGGTGGTCTTGCCGCCGATCGTGCACGTGGAATCGATGGTGATCGTGCTCCCGGACCGCTGAACGTCGCGCTTGGGGCATGCGGCTTGGGCGTTCGACCCGACGCTCGACTGCATCATCTGGTCGGTCGCGGCATCGATGCACTGTTGAATGACTTGGCCGGGCGCGTTGCGGTTCTCGAAGCTCATCTTCATTTCCCACAATCCGGCCTTGCGCGACGGCAGTTCCGCCGCCAACGCCGGCATTGCGCCGATCACACCCAGAATGCAGATCGCTCCTGCAAGCCGCATGATATTCCTCCTCAAAGCCGAGCCCGTGCAGTCTTGGTTTCGCCGCCTCAGCCGGCCGGCATCTGCGCCAGCAGCCGCCCCCAGGCGGGCAGCGGCTTGCTGATCCCCATCGCCCGCAGGACCGCCCACAGCGCCGCCTGATTGGTGGTGATCACCGGCTTGCCGAACTGCCGCTCCCAGGGCGCGATCCAGTCCAGGGTGGGGAAGTTGCCGCCCGGCACCACCAGCGCGTCGATGTCGGGGCGATCGATCCGGCCAAATGCCGCTTGCGCCATGCCGGCGTCCATCTTGCCGATGGTGTAGGCGTCGGTGCCGCCGAGGCTTTCCGTCGCGACGACGGTCATCCCATATTTGGTTTCGTAGTAGAGCTTGGCCCGCGCGATGACGTCCGGCGAATACGGCGTCGCCATCGCGATCCGCACCGTTCCCAACGCCCGCAGCGCCCGGCCGATGGCCTGGGCCGAGGTCACGGAGGCTACGCCGGACGCCTCGGTCATGCGCTGCACCGTCACGGCGTCGTAATCATCGGCAAAGAGGCTGGCCGAGGTCTGCACCAGCGCGATCGCTTCCACCCGCGCGTTGCCCAGCAACTTCGACTGGTAGGCCACGTCGGCGTCGAGGCTCGGGGAGAAGGGCGTGTTGCCGCCCTTGCCGAGGCGCGCCGTGTGCACTTGCAGATCCGGCGCCAAGCGGCAGAACTCGATCTCACAGGTGGTGTTGGTGGACGGGACCAGGATCCCGAAATGCCTCGGCATGACCATGTTCCTTCAGCCGGGCTCCGCATGATGCCGAGCCAAGTGCGGATGAGCGGACGATCAATCCGGCAGGCGGGTCGACTGCCAGGTGACCATCTGCCAATGCCCGCCGCGCTTGGCGTAGACGTCGGTGAAGCGCACGCCGAAGGCATTGGGCTTGCCGTTCGACACCACCTTGATCCGCGCGACCCCGGTCAGCACGACGGCGTCACCCAAATCCTGCGCCGTCACGTCGGAAGGCTCGACCGACGTGTAGACCGTGGCGCCGGACTGCATGTTGCCGATCAGGCTCTGCTTGGTATCGAGCCGCGCCGACGAATGCGTGTAGATCAGATCGTCGGCCAGCACCGCATTCAGCGTCGCCAAGTCCTTGGCCGCCATCGCCTGCATGCGTTTCCTGTCGAGATCGATGATCATCGGACCGTTGCCTGCCATGGGTCGCGCTCCTTGCATTCGCCAATCGTTTTCGCGGAAGCCATCGCGGCCACCAGATGCATGCGAGGACCGCAAGGTCAATCCCCGCCGGCGGTCGGACGCTTGCTGCCCGGGTGCGACGGCACTACGCTTCGGCACGGCAACAGCTACGGCGCCACGCTTCGGCACACGGCAACATCTGAAGGGCCTCGCAAATGCTTATCGGATTATCCATGCCATTGCCCGCCTACACCATCGACCCGGCCTTCATGGGACGCACGGCGGAACGCTTGGGCTTCGAATCGATCTGGTATGCGGAACATCCCGCCGTGCCGGTCGAGAGCGCAAGCCCGTTCCCGGCCACCGGGGGCGCCATCCCGTGGACCTATTCGCATTTCACCGAGCCCTACATCGCCCTGGCGCGCGCATCCGCCGTGACGACGACGTTGAAGCTGGCAACCGGGATCACCTTGGTGCCGCAACGCAATCCTTTGCTTCTGGCCAAGGAGGTCGCCGCCCTGGACCACCACAGCGGCGGCCGTTTCATTCTCGGCGTCGGCACCGGATGGCTGAAGGAAGAAGTCGAGATATTCGGCGGCAATTTTGCGCGCCGGTGGACGCAGACCCGGGAAGCGCTCGATGTGATGAAGGCGCTGTGGACCCAGGATGCGGCGGAATTTCACGGCGAATTCTTCGACTTCCCGCCGGTGCGCGTCTATCCGAAGCCGGCGCAGAAGCCGCATCCGCCCATCGTCATCGGCGGATCAGCAAAGAACGTGCTCAAGCGAATCGTCGACCACGCGGACGGCTGGCTGCCCAATCGCGTTACCCCGGCGGAATTGGAGAAGGCCCGCAAGGAGCTCGATCGACTGGCAGCCGAGGCCGGCCGCGATCCAAAGTCGATCACCATCTCCGTTTACGGGCAGGAGCCGAGAAAGGACGTCGTGCAGCCGCTGCTCGATGCCGGTGCCGATCGTGTGGTCGTCCGTGCGGCGCACGTTGAAACGGAAGCCGAGATGGGCGCGCAGCTGGAGCGGATGGCTGCGGCGGTGCTTTAAAGCCTGATCGTCGGCGATGAAAGTGATCGTCAACGGCCGCTGCGGCCGCGGCAAATTACGCGCGACGGGGCGGCGTGACGGTGCGTCACCTGACCCAACGTATGCGTCAATTTGGCGGATAGACGTCAGGCTGCGAGCGCTTACTCCAACGCCTCCTCGCGGTTCGTTCAAATGAACGGCCGAAGAACCATTCTGCCCGGACGGCTGGCGCCGGCTTGTGTGACGTAAGGGCAGCACGGTTCTGCGTGGAGTTGGGTTCGCGGAGCGCCGGGCAGCACAACGCCCGCTCGCACAACGTTCCCTGGGTTCAAAAAAACCGATGCACGCCTGAGTCTCGAGCTCAAGCTGCATCGGTTTTCCATCTGTCGCTACGACCTCGCCGAGGGGAATGTGCTGACGCGACTTGGGGACGTTCTGTATTGGCTTGGCTGCATCCTCGCGGCGATCGTCATGGTATGGGGAGTCCGGGTCTGTTTTGGCGACACAAATAATGCAGACGACCCATACATATTCGCCCTTCTCGCTGCCGCGGCATTCGCGATTTGGACAATAGGGCGAGCGTGCCGCTTCATTCTCTCAGGTAAATAGAAGCAACTCCGAAGTGCCGGTTTTGGCGAACAGATGCAGGGCGCCACGATGGCGACCGCAATCGGCTCGGTGGTGCCGATGCGTATTTCCCCCGTTGTCGGGTCGGACAGGAAGTCGATGTCCTGAACGCCTTGGCGCAAGTCGTTGAAGATTGCGATACTGCGTTCGTCGCTCATCGCGCCCGCGCCAGCGCCGCAAGATCGAGCGGCTCCGAAGGCCCGAGCCAGATCACGTGCTGCGTGTGATCCGTCATGGCGTCCCCGGTCTGCGCATGGACAAAGATCGTCAGGCCGTCGCGATTGACCACGAGCCACGGGATGACGCCGGCGAACTGATCGATCCCAACCGTGAGCTGGCAGCTGCCGCGCGGATGCGGGCCGACCGGGCCGTCATGCATGCGTCCGACGGCAACGCCGAACGCCGCGCGCGCCGCCTCGCACAGGCGCTGCGCCCGGTCGTGCTCGGCGGCATCGAAATAGACGTGGGCGTGATAGCCGGTGATGGTGCTCATGGTAACGTCCTGTCGCCTGCTGCAAGTACGAGGTCAGGCCTGTCCACGTGGGCACGGCGGAACGCGCGCCGTGCCGATGCGGCGAAGTTTTGGCCACCCTTGCCCGCCCCACGAACCCGCGTCGATCTCATCGGATCATGCTCTAGCCTGGATATCTCACACTATCTTTGCACGATCGAGCCGTTTGGGGCGCCGGATTG
>Ga0193751_1000140_pt1 | contig 65045 bp, 64 predicted proteins | sample L1c2metaG_FD_143050 | JGI IMG/M metagenome (GOLD analysis project Ga0193751, IMG submission 143050) | Soil microbial communities from a riparian zone of the East river system, Colorado, United States - L1c2 | ecosystem: Environmental > Terrestrial > Soil > Riparian zone | place: USA: East River...
ATTATCCTGCAGTGCATCTGCGGGAGTTTGCGGGGACTGCGGGGCGTTCAATGCCAGATTGTTCGATTGCGCCAGTGCCGCTTTGCCGGCAGGCGTTAGAACCAGACATTTGCGCCGGTCTGATCGACCGTTGGACCGGCCTAGTCTGATTTCGTCAACACCGACAAGATGACTGGCCAACAGGTGATCGTGGACGGACTTTCCTTCGGCGTCTGATACGCGACCAGAGCGATGCGGGGCGATGGCTTGGGCGATCACTGGCACGGCCCAACGGTCGCGCGCTTGTTTCGACGGGCTCAATGGAGGGTTTGCGGCATCAACAGCCGCTAGCGCATCAGCGATCAATTGCGGCGGGAAAGCCGGACCCGAAGAACCGGGGTGAAATGGTTCGACAACAGCAACATGATCGCCACTCATATAGATCGGCGGTTCGGCGTTGGGCATTTCAAGACTGACGAGCCGAAACCATCTGTCCTTTAGGTTCGGCGGGCTGAAGTTCTGCTTTGTTCCAAGAACGCGAAAGACAGACCAAGCCTCCCACGGTGGTAGCCCAATGGCACCAGCATCCTTCGGGTCCAGCGGTTCAATAGCCAACGCGATTCGCGCAAGGTTGACAAAGGACGCCGCGCCCATCGCGCTTTCCGCAGACGTGAGATCACGCCCTTTGATGCGTCGATTGACTGCCAATCCTGATAGATAACTCATCAACAAAGCCGCTGTCGCATTGTCGTTTGCATTGGCACCGCCCATCACGTTGATCAGCGGGTCAATGATCAGAACATCCGGCTTTATCTGATCCAACTCCGCGGTCAGCGCGTTGATGCCAGTGGGGTCCAGAACCGGCCGGTAGCCATCCCCGCGAAGCAGCGGTAAGCCCCAATGGTTGGCTGCAATAACATACAGACCGGGGACGTCGGCATCGGTTAGTCCGTGACGCTTCATGGCGGCCCGAAGGCGCAGCGCTATCTCATGCATACCGTCCTCAGTACTAAGATAAAGCACACGCAGCGGACCACCGAACACATTTGACCCTAGTAACGAGCGACCGGACGCACATGCCAACGCACAAGTAAGTAACCAAGTTGATTTCGCGCGCCCTCCGGGCGCGGCCAACACTGTTACGGCACCGCGGATCAGGTCGGTCCCGTGCAGCCACTCACGCTTCGGAGGAATGAGCGGAAGACTAGAGATCGGAATGGCGCGGGGCGGAACTGGTCCGCTATTCGGTCCCTTTTGTGCGGCGGTGGATGAGATAGCTCCCGCCAGACCGGTGTTGATGAACTGAGGCGGAGCATTGGGCTGAGGAGAGCCGCTTGGACTGACTGGCTGATGGATTTTTCGAATAGCGGCACCGGTGGCGGCGGAGGACCCGATTGCCGCTAGGTCCGCTAGGCCGGTGTCTATCAATCCAGAGGGAGCATCGGATTGGGTACTCATGTCACACTCCTGCGTTTAAACGTGCTGTGCGCGGCCAATGCGTAAAGTTCAGTCGCATTGCGCCGGTCCTTCACGCCACGGACTTTCCTGAGAGCAGCCTTTCGAAAGCATCAGCAGGCACCAGCACACGACGGCCTATTTTGATGGTCGGTATCTCGCCCCGTTTTGCCGCTTCGTACGCAGAATTTTTCGAAATCCGAAGCAACGAGGCCACTTCCGCAAGGGTCATTACGCGACCCCCCAGGACCCACTTCCTGTGTTCGTTGTTACTCATCGCAAGCACTCCATTTCCCTGTTTGAGCCTTTTCAGTATACTGCCATCAATCCTATGTCAACCCTACATAGGGTGTATGGTTCAGAAACTGCAAGTAGGGGAACGACTATCGTGGCGATAACTTAGGCCAATCCAGCTGATGGAACAGTAATTAACCATTATTTACAAGTGCTAAGGCGTGTCATAGGACTATTGACTACCTAGCTTACATACCATATACATGCCCTATACAGGATGTATTACAACCCTATTGCTCATTACCACAGGTGGGAGCAGATGAAAAAACGCAAATCGACGCGCGAAACGCAAAACATGGTTCAAACCGCGCTCTGGCTGCCGCGCGACGTACATGAGCGACTAAAGAAAGAGGGTGGGGAGCGCGGGTTAGGAGAAGAAATCCGGCGCCTAATTGGCGAGGCGATCGACGCCGCTGATGCCAAGCGGTCGCCTGACGGTATTACCGACGAACTGCTGGATCAAATTAAAGACATTGCACGCGATCTTTCCGTCGATGCGCCCCTTTGGATTAATCGCGACGCATTTGAGGCATTCAGGGCAGCAATAATTGTGCTGCTGGAAAGCTATCAACCGCCCAGCGACGCGAACCCGGAAGCAGCGGCTAAGCTTAAAGCGGCTTACGGCGATGAGAAGCCGGAAGTCATCGGTCGCATACTCGCCCGCCGCGCCATTTACGCCTATGGCCGGGAAAGGTACGGGACAGCCCTCCTAGAAAGGCTAAAGGACCCAAGCTTCGTAGAAAAACTTAAGGCTCTTAGAAAAACTGAGGGAGGAAAATAATGCCGCAGGGACACATACGTGAGCAGGGCGAAGGCTCTTGGGAAATCAAGTTCGACTTGGGCCGCGATCCGGTAACCGGAAAACGGATCACGAAATATGTGACCTTCCGCGGCACCAAGCGAAAGGCAGAGGAGGAACTGACGCGCCTTCTGAGCCAACGCAATGAAGGGAGTTACGTCGATCCCACCCGAATGACGGTGGCAGAATATCTTCGTCATTGGCTCGAAGTTGATATTGATCGTCGCGTGGCCGCTCGTACCGCAGCCCGTCATAGGGGGATTGTCGAGAAGAACATCATTCCCAAGTTAGGCCATGTGCCGTTACGTAAACTGGCCGCTGCCCACATCGAGGCTTTCGAGGCCGAACAGCAGCGGAAAGGTTGGGTAAAGACACAAGCGAAGAAAAAGTTAAGTGCGGGTGAAACAGCGCCGACAGACGAAAAGCGCGGCTTGTCTGCGCAAACCGTGCTGCACATCCATCGGACCCTTTCGCAGGCCCTTGATCACGCCGTCCGGCTTGGCGTGTTGTTTAAGAACCCTGCTCGACAGGTAAAGCCGCCGCGACCACCGTCACGCGAAATCAAGATACTCGACAAGACCGAAATCACGACGGTGATCGAGGCCGCGAAGTCAGTCGGCCTCTACGCCCCCGTGCTTGTCGCGGTAAGCACGGGCGTCAGGCGTGGCGAACTTTTGGCGCTGCGCTGGTCGGATATCGACCTGAAAGCATCGACCTTGACGGTCAACCAGTCGCTTGAGCGGATCAAGGGCAAGTATGTTTTCAAAGCCCCCAAAACCAAGAAAAGCAGGCGAACGATCAGTCTACCGAACGAAACGGTCAAAGCCTTACGTGCGCATTACACGGCGCAGCTAGAGCAGCAATTGAAGCTTGGGCTTGGGCGGGGCCCCCACGGGCTGGTGTTTGCACGCCCGGACGGCCAGCCGATGGATGCCGACACGCTTTCGAAAACTTTTGGGCGGCTTGTCAGGGCTGCCAAGGTCACGCCGATCACCTTGCAAGGATTACGGCATACCCACATCAGCCACCTGCTGATGGATGGCGTACACATCAAGGTCGTCAGCGAACGCGCTGGACATGCCAACGTCACGACCACGCTGAACGTCTATGCGGCCTATATCCCGAACATGCAGGCCGATGCGGCCCTCCGGGTGGACGCATGGCTTCGCTAGAGGCTAGAACAAACCACCGGGGACGCCCGGTGGGAATTGGGTGGGAATTTGGCCAGTAAGAAGCGGAGCCCGTTCCCTAACTCCTTGAGTTCAAACGCAGGTCCCGTAGCTCAGCCGGATAGAGCAGCGGTTTCCTAAACCGAAGGTCACAGGTTCGAGTCCTGTCGGGACCGCCACCAGCCATTCATTCGAGCCGCAATCTCAATAACCACGCGTGAGCTAGAACAGTCCCATGACTAGCCAAGCGAAAAGCCAAAACGTGTCCAGCAAGAACCTGTCCAGCCAAAATCCCGATGAAGCACGCGCTGCCGTCAATGCCGCCACGGCGAGCGAGTTTTACACCCTGCATGAAATCGTGCGCAAAGCGCGCGGCAATCTCAATCAAAACGATTGGGACTACATCGTCGGCGGCACCGAGACGGAAACGACGCTGCGGCGCAATCGCATGGCGCTCGATTCAATTGCGCTGCGGCCGCGAGTGTTGCGCGACGTCAGCAAAGTCGATCCTTCGGTCGAAGTGCTCGGCCGCAAATTGCGGCTGCCCATCGTGCTCTGCCCGGTTGGTTCGCTGGAAAGCTTCAACCCGCGCGGCGCCGAACCGGTGGTCAGGGCGGCGGCCGAGTTTGGCGTCGCGCACATGCTCAGCTCGGTCTGCGATCCGGGCCTCGAAGAGGTTGCCAAGGCGGCGCCCGATGCGCTGCGCATGTTCCAGCTCTACGTCCGCGGCGACGCCGCTTGGGCCGACGACCACGTCGAACGCGCGATCAAAAACAAATACGCGGCGTTTTGCATCACGGTCGATACCGCGCATTACAGCCGGCGCGAGCGTGACCTCGCCAAGCGCCATGTCACCGCCGGGCGCCGCCGCGTGCAAGGCCGCGAATTCCAGATGGCGCTCGATTGGCGCACGGTCGAACGCATGAAAAGCAAGTTCAAAATACCGTTCGCGATCAAAGGCATCGGCGCCGCCGAAGACGCCAAAATCGCGCTCGATCACGGCGTGGAGATCATTTACGTCTCCAATCACGGCGGCCGTCAGCTCGATCACGGCCGCGGCTCGGCCGAGGTCTTGCCGGAGGTGGTGGAGGCGGTGGCCGGCCGGGCCATGATCATCGTCGACGGCGCGATCAACCGCGGCACCGATATCATCAAGGCGCTGGCGCTTGGCGCCGATCTGGTCGGGCTTGGCCGCATGCAATGCTTCGGATTAGCGGCGGCCGGGCAGGCCGGCATCGTGCGCATGCTGGAAATCATGGAAGACGAAGTGACGCGCGCACTCGGCCTGCTTGGCGTGACGAGCTTCAGCAAGCTCGACCGCTCCTATTTGCATCCGGGAACGCCCGCCAACGCGCCGCATGTGCTGTCGGCCTTCCCGCTCTGGGAGGTCGAACCGTACCGCTACTAGGTACCGCTTTTAATTCCGACTGGGGAACGTTGGCTCCTGGCAAATTCGCTCACATAGGCGTCAAGGCCGCGCGCCGCGACGATCGCGCCGATCTGATCGCTGCGCGTGCCGTGGGCGTGCAGCAGCGCAGCCACGTCGCGTTGCGCGCCCTCACGATTTTCCTGGGGCTGGAGCTGCGCCGAAAGATAGGCGCCTTGCTGGCGCGATAGCGCGACCATGTCCCCTCCGAACGGCAGCTGCATGTGTTCGAAACGGCCGAGAGCGCCTTTGAGGTCGCCAGCAGTATCGCGCAGACAGTCGGCCAACACGGCTGCATCGATCGCGGCCTTGGTCGCGCCGGCGCCGACATGCGGCCGAGCAACGAACGCGGCATCGCCGACAAGCGCTACGCGGCCGAATACCAGCGCCGGCGATTCGAGATCGAAGATCGGCTGAACGAACGGATCGGTGCGCAGAAAAATCTCGGCGATCTGCGGGGCGAGCAGCGCATTGGCGTCGGCCTTCACGCGCGCAATGGCGTCATTGCGGATTAAGGGCGGCGGAATGCCGGTGGAATGACAGCGGCCGGAGGCATCGGTGCAGATATCGGCAAGCGCGAGCGAGTCGGTCGGTCGATACCAGACGATGTTGTAGCCGCGCCGCCCGACGGCGGTGTCGTTGTCCCGCCCCGGCACCGGGTAGCCGAGCAGCTGCTCGCCTTCGGGCAGGCAGAATGTGTAAAGCTCGAAAATTTCACGATGAATGTCGGGCGGCACCTGCCGTTCGTCGAGCACGGCGCGCCAGGCGACGTAGCCGGCATAAATCGGCTGCGCCTGCGGCAAGAATTGCTCGCGTACCGTCGAGCGGACGCCATCGGCGCCGACCAGCAAATCGCCGCGCTCAAGAGAGCCGTCGGCGAATAGAGCAGTAACGCCATCGGCGTCTTGCTCGACTCGAACAAGCCTTTTGCCGAGGCGGTAATCTTGTGGCGGCAGCGCGTCGCGAAGCACGCGATAAAGCCGCGACCAGGCGCTCATCGTCCGCGCGGTTGGCTGCTCGACAGTGATTTTGCCGGAACGATCGAGACAGACGACCTTCGGCACCTTGACGCCCATGGTCTCGTCGAAAGCGATGCCGGCGCGACGCAGCACCGCGATGAGCTGCGGGTGCGTGCCGAGGCCGACGCCGCGGCCGGTCAACTCCTCGGCATTGCCTTCAAATACGCTCGGATGCCAGCCGGCGCCGCGGATAAGATGCGCCGCCAATAGCCCGCCCAGCGATCCGCCGATGACGAGGGCGCGTCTCATCTATTCCCATACCCCTTGAGTGGGGGCGGTGATTTCACGGCAGCGCCCAAGGCAAGCTGTCGTGGCCTGGTTTGTAATCGGTGTTGGTCTGCGCCGGATTGCGGTTCACGAGCGGGCGGCCATACATCGGATTGGTCTGGCTGCGGGTCTCGTGCTCTACGGTGAACAGTACTTCCCGGCTGTCGAGATCGATCGCATCCTTGAAACGATACTCGTATTCGCCGGTCTCGCCGGTGATCAGGCCAAGCTCTTTGAGCCGCCGATGCGGACTGGAAAAATCGGCGATGTAAATCTGCACGTGGTGGCGGTCGTACGGACGTTCCGGCGCATCAGTCTCACGAAAATAGAAATACTGTTTTTCGCCAACCTGTACGCGCGCTTCCGGGCCGCTGCCGTTCTTGACGACGTCAGCCGGCGCTTGCAGCACCTCGCGATAAAATCGCGCGATGCGCGGTGCCGTGCCGGGCCGGACATCGAACCGGACGTAAGGCATCCCAAGCTGGATTCGGCCGAAACGCTCCTTGTCGGGGGCATGGACATGGATGCGGTTACCCCAGGGACAAACCGTCTCGACGCAGTCGTTGCTCTCGCGAAATTCGAATTGGGTATCGCCCAGCGCTTTGCGTACGCGACTTAGCCGGTTGAGCAGGGCTTGCCGGTCCGGCGCCACAAGCCCAATGACGCCGCGCAGGATTTCTGGCGTGCCCGTCGGCAAGTGGAATTGGCTCATGCCGACATTGATCCACATATTGCCGGCGCCGGTATTGAGGAACGGATCGCGCGTCAGCCCAAGCCCGGTGACGTAATAATGCGTCGCGATGTGTTGGTCGCTGATGCAGACATTCACATGGCCGAGATTGACGATGTTGCCGATGTCCTGCGCGGCGCGATCATATTCTTTGGTCTGCATAGGGCGGTTCCTTCACTCGCGCCACAGTAAGGAATTTTGATTGGCGCAAAATAAAACCGAAGTCCGTCTTTTTACGCTGGTCACGGCGGCAACCTCTGCAGCTCCGGAAATGCCGCATAGGCGACGCCGGTGCACTCCTCTTTCGGCATATCGACGAACCGATCAAGCCGGCCGCCCATAAAGACGGCGGCAATCTCCTTGGTCGCGGCATATTCGCTGGCGTTTTTCTTGGGGGTAAATCGCAAACAAGCGATATAACGCGTTAGATTGCCGGAGAATTTCAGCGCCGGCTCGGAGATCGCGGCATCGCGGACGCCGGTCGGATTGTTCAGATAAGCATGCATCCCAGCAAGGATGTCGGATTTGTAGTTCGCCGGATAGACGTTGATGCCGCTGTCGCTATCGACGCCAATGTCGTGTCCGCAGGCGCCGAGCACGACTGTCAGGCTGAGCAGCAGGGTTTTGAGCACCAGGCTTGCGCTCCGCAATAGCTACTCCGCGGCTTGATGCGCCTGGTTCTGCACGGCCATGTTGACGAGCGCAAGCGTCAATGGCTCCGCCCTTTCGCCGGCGCTTTCACGGCTTGCGGCCGCTGCCGCTCGATCTGCAATTGCGCCAAAAACGACGCCAAAGCCGCCGATCACGGTTGACATCATGTCGTGTCTCCTTTGGGTGAAAATATCGCGCGTGGAAAACAACAACAAGGCGATTGGCGCCGCGGTCGCTCAGGTCATGCGCTTCCCATGCGGCAATCAAGCCGGTACGCTCCGCGTAGCAATTATTGCCGTTTAGGCGGCGTGCCGGCGCTTAGCGTCGGAAAATCAGCCGGAAATCCACCGGGCCCTGTCTATGAGGTGGCAAAATCGACGCATTATGTTTGCACAAATGTATTTAACTGAGCATGTGTAACTGAGCGCAGCGCAGTAGCCGGGCCGGTATGGAGCTTCTTCAGCATTTCATCCACGCTTACGGACTTTTGGCGGTCGCAGCCGTTGTCGGCCTGGAATGCATCGGCTTTCCGTTGCCCGGCGAAACTGCGCTGCTGGCCGCGGCGATCTATGCTGGGACCAATCATGATCTCAACATCGTCTCGGTCATCATCACGGCCGCCGCCGCCGCCATTGTCGGCCGCATGGTCGGTTATGTGATCGGCCGCGAATATGGCTATTGGCTGTTGCTGCGCTACGGCAATTATGTGCGGATGTCGCCAAGCAGAATCAAACTCGGCCAGTATTTGTTCTTGCGCCATGGCGGCAAGATCGTTTTCGTCGCGCAATTCGTCCCGGTGCTGCGCACTGTCGCTGGCCTATTCGCCGGCGGCAACGTCATGCCGTGGCGCAACTTCCTGGTTGCCAACGTCGTCGGTGCGTGCATTTGGGCGGTGACCTATGGCTATGCGGCCTTTGCCCTCGGTCTGGGATTTAAGCGTTTGGAAGGGCCGATCGTCATCGTTCTCGCGGTCATCACGGTCGTGGGATTTATCGTCGGGGGTATTTTCATTCATCGCCACGAGGCCCAGCTTGCCGCCGAGGCGGAACGAGCGATGCCGGGCCCGCTCAAGCTGCCGTGAACGGATTGTGACGGCCTAGTGCGGTGGATTTGAAGTTCCTACAGTTCAGGCGGAGCTCTCATAGGAATTTCAAATCCAAAAACCGCACTAGAATTATATATTTGCTAGTGTCCCCTTTGATTCCGAAGTTCGCATGAGAGCGTGCCGATAAAGCGTGCGAACTTCGGAATCGGGACACTGGCGCGAGTTCCTTGCAGCTAGCGCCCTGGCCTACCATATTTATTCACGTCGACGCGGAAGCCTTCCGCCCGGCAGGGGTGCCGCAAGGGCCCCGCAAAGTCGCTTATAACCAAGGGCTTTGGAGCCATGTCCAGGGTGCCATCGCTTTCGAGTCCATTTTTGCTCGGCTTCGATGAGATCGAGCGCGTGCTTGATCGAGTCGGAAAGGCGGCCGACGGCTATCCACCGTACAATATTGAACGAGTTCCGCGCGAGGGGAACAGGCCCGAGCGCTTGCGCATTACCCTTGCGATCGCCGGGTTCACGCGCGATCAGCTCGAAGTCACTGTAGAGGAGAATCAACTCATCATTCGCGGTCGCCAGCAGGACGACAAAAGCCGGCAATACATTCACCGCGGCATCGCTGCGCGCCAGTTCCAGCGCACGTTCGTGCTGGCCGACGGAATGGAAGTTTCGGGTGCAGACCTGAAAAATGGATTGCTATCGGTTGACCTCGTTCGCCCAGAGCTGGAGCGCGTCGTTAAATCGATTTCAATCAAAGAGTGCGATTAATAAGGCAAAGACTCGACCAAGGCCAGAAAGGAGTCGAGCGCCATGAACGATATGAACAGTGCTGAAAACAAATTTGAAATGTCGGCCGAGGCGCTTGCGCATCTCGGCGACGGCCGCATTGCTTACGTCAAAATAATCCGGTCCGAAGACGTCCGCGCATTGTTTCCACAAGCCGACGTGCCGCAGATGGCGCCCGGTCAGAAGCTGTTTGCGCTGCACGCTGCCGATGGCACGCCAATCATGCTCACCGACAGCCGCGAGGCCGCGGTTGCCAACGCCTGGAGTCAGGAACTCGAGACCGTGAGCGTGCACTGATCAGGAATCGGTAATCAGCAATCAGTAATCAGGAGCAAGCTCAGAGAGGTCGCGAGATTTCGCGACCTCCTCTTTGTGTCTGATTACTGAATACTGATTAACTGATTCCTGATTAGGCGGCACTTGCCGAAGGCATGGCCAGAACGGCATAGAGCGATTCGGCATCGTGAGTGGCACGCAATTTGTGCACAACAGTCTGATCTCGCAGCAGGCGCGCAATGCGCGCCAAGGCTTGGAGATGATCGGCGCCGGCCGCTTCCGGCGCCAATAACAGAAAGACCAGGTCGACCGGCTGATTGTCCAAAGCGTCGAAATCCACAGCCCGGTCAAGCCGCGCAAACAATCCGAACAATCTGGTCAGAGTCGGCATTTTCAGGTGTGGAATGGCAATGCCATTGCCAATCGCCGTGGTGCCGAGCTTTTCCCGCTGTATCAACAGGTCGAAGATCGCCCGCTCGTTCTGCCCAGTGAGCATGGCTGCGCGCGCCGCAAGCTCCTGGAGCACCAGTTTCTTGTTATTGACCTTGAGCGCCGGGAGAATCGCGTTTGGCGCGATCAGATCGTTGAACCGCATGAATGGAACCTGAGGAAAAGAAGCTTTTTGCCAGCGCCGATTTCGAGGGCGTGATGTTCCCGGCAACCGGTGCCGACGTTCCGGGGTCGTGCTTAAAGGCGGCGGACCATAGGGAGCGTCTGCAAGCGCGTCAATGGGCATTCAGCGAGGAAAAAGCCGCGGGATCGATCCAGCCGAAATGTCCGTCCGGCCGCCGATAAACAACGTTTATTCCGCCATGCGCGGCGTGACGAAACACCACGACAGGCGCGCCGGTCATGTCGAGTTCCGTCACCGCCTCGCTGACCGAGAGCTGTTTCAACGTTGTCTTTGATTCGGCAACGATGACCGGTGTGAAATCGCCGACCTCCGCTTCATTGTCGTGTTGCGGCGCCTCGATGACATAGCTTGCAGCATCAATGGAAGCTTCTGCCGCAGCTCGCGCGGGACGGTGCTCCTTGAGCCGGCGGTGATATCGGCGCAGTCGTTTTTCGATCCGCAGCGCCGCTTGATCGGCACTGGCATAGGCGTCCGGAGCCATGCCTTCGGCGTGCAGCGTTATCTTGGAGTCGAGGTGAATGGCGCACTCAGTACGAAAGCCAAACCCGTCTTTTGCCAGCGTGACATGCCCGGAATAGCCGCCGTCGAAATACTTGCCCAGGGTTTCCGCTATCCGCGCGCCGATTCGCTTTCGCAAAGCATCGCCCAAATCGAGGTTTTTCCCTGACACGCGAAATGGCATGACAGCCTCCTCGAAATGACTGGAAATCGCCGAGTTGCTTCTTTTGAGCTAGGCACTGCACAGCGCTGCGTCAACGTGCTGGCATTGCGTATGCAGGGGTTCCCCACGCCGGCCGTCAGCCAACAACCGCGGTCTGCTTTTCTCGCCGACGCTGCACCGAGGAAGGAATCCGCATGGCCTCGCGGTACTTCGCCACTGTGCGCCGCGCGATATCGATGCCGGCGTCGCGCAGTTTGTCCACAATCGTGTCGTCCGACAAAATATCGGAAACGCCTTCCGCATCGATCAATTGCCGTATGCGGTGACGCACCGCCTCGGCGGAATGGGCTTCGCCGCCGTGCGCCCCGGCGATCGCCGAAGTGAAGAAATATTTCAGTTCGAAAATACCGCGGCTGGTCGCCATGTATTTATTGGCGGTAACCCGCGACACGGTCGATTCATGCATGCTGATCGCTTCGGCCACGGTCTTGAGGTTGAGCGGGCGCAGATGCTGGACACCGCGGGCGAAAAAAGCGTCCTGCTGCCGGACGATTTCGTTGGCGACTTTTAGAATGGTCCGCGCGCGCTGATCGAGGGCGCGAACGAGCCAGGTGGCGTTCTGCAAGCATTCCGCAAGATAGGACTTTTCGGTATCGCGTCGCGTGCGGCCTGAAACCTTCGCATAATAGGTCTGGTTGAGCAGCACCTTCGGCAACGTATCGGAATTAAGTTCGACCAGCCACGCGCCGTCCGGAGCAGGGCGGACGAAAACGTCGGGCACAATCGGATGCACGATCGCCGAACCGAAGGCGAGGCCGGGCTTCGGATTAAGCCGCCTGATTTCGGCAATCATATCGGCGAGATCTTCGTCGCCGACGCCGCAAATCTTCTTCAGTCCAGCGAAGTCGCGCCGGGCGACCAGATCGAGCCGGCCAATCAGGGCGGCCATCGCGGGATCGTAACGATTCCGCTCCTTGAGCTGCAGCGCGAGGCACTCGGCAAGATCGCGCGCGCAGATGCCGGGTGGATCGAACGTCTGTAAAATCGCGAGAACAGCCTCGACCTCGGCGATGCCGGTCCCAAGCCTTTCAGCGGCGGCAGCGAGATCGCCGGTAAGGTAGCCAGATTCGTCGACCAGGCCTACGAGATAGTGGCCGATCATGCGCTGGGCCGGATCGGTGATGGCGAGCGTGACTTGCTCGCGCAGCCACTCCGCCAAGGTCCGCTCCGCTGACACGAACGCTTCGAGATCATATTCGCCGCCGTCGCGGGATCCGGAAGCAGCTCCGGCCCATTCCGAATAGCCCGCCGGCATATCGGCAAGGCGCGAACGCAGCGGCGCGGCCTCGTCGAGCGATGCGTCTTCGAGCGGTTCCTCGCGCGAGTCGTTGTCGGTAGGACCGTTGGCCGCACCCTCCCCAGCAGGCGCTTCTGCGTCCGCGGTCGGACTATCGGGAGCTACACCGTCGGTGGCGCTGCTCGCCGTCGGTTCGTTTTCCGCGCCACGCTCAAGCAGCGGGTTGCGTTCGAGCTCGGCTTCGACATAGGCCGCAAGGTCAAGATTCGACAGCTGAAGCAGCTTGATGGCCTGCATCAGCTGCGGCGTCATCACCAGCGCTTGGCTCTGCCGGATCTGGAGTCTTTGGGTCAGCGCCATACCGGCCTGCGCGGGTTGGTCCGATTCTTGCTTCTCCGGATTACATCATTGATCGGACACTCGCCAGCCGTTCCGCTGCGCAAATTCCAGCCGTTCTGCTGCGCAAATTATAGGCGGAATTCCTCTCCCAAATAGAGCCGCCTCACGTCAGGGTTGTTGACGATGTCGTCGGCGCGGCCCTCCATCAGCACTTGGCCGGAATAGATGATGTAGGCGCGATCGGTGAGGCCGAGCGTTTCGCGCACATTGTGGTCGGTGATCAGTACGCCAATGCCGCGATTGGTCAGGTGCCGAACCAGCGCCTGGATGTCGCCGACGGCGATCGGATCGATGCCGGCGAACGGTTCGTCGAGCAGCATGTAATTCGGCCGCGTGGCCAGCGATCGGGCGATTTCGACCCGGCGGCGCTCACCCCCGGACAGCGCGATCGCCGGCGTTTTGCGCAATCGCGCAATGTTGAACTCTTCGAGTAGCGCATCGAGATCGCGCTCGCGGCGTCTGGCATCTGGTTCGACTATCTCCAAAACGGCGCGGATATTTTGTTCGACGGTGAGGCCGCGGAAGATCGATGCCTCTTGCGGCAAATAGCCGATTCCGAGCCGCGAGCGCTGGTACATCGGCAACTGGGTCACGTCGCAACCATCGAGTTCAATCCGTCCGTCGTCGGCCTTGATCAGGCCGGTGATCATGTAGAACACGGTCGTTTTGCCAGCGCCATTGGGCCCAAGCAGGCCGACCGCTTCGCCTTTGCGCACATAAAGGCTGACGCCCCTGACCACCTTGCGTCCGACGAAGCTCTTGGCCACGCCGTGCACGGAAAGCAGTGCCTTGCGTTCGGGTGGCGCCGCGCCATTGCCATCGGAACGGCGTCGCGACCGCGCGGTCGGACGCTGGCCATTGCCTTTACCAGTCGCTTGACCGGTTCCTTGGCCGATGCGTTGGCCAATGCCTTGGCCGGTCGGCGGCGCGGGCTGGCGCTGCTCTTGCGGCGGGGTGGCAGGAGGCTGGCTCGGCGGCTGAGCTGGGTCAGGCGCAGGAATCGGTGCTGGGGGGCTTTTACTGCGCGCCGTCTCCGGGGAAGGAGTTGGCGGTAGCGGACTCTTGCTGTGCGCCGTCTCCGGTGGCGCCAGGCAGGCTATGTCCAAATAGACGGTGCTGATGGTGCCGCCAATCGATGCGAGGTCAATCGCGTCGTGATCGGCGAACGCCACCCCAGGCGCGGCGGCAGCGCGACGGCGAAAATATGAGAAAATATCTCGCACCCCGGTCTCGCGATTGCGCCTAGGAATCAAAACCAATGCCGGTTGGCGCGCGGACCATAGCCGATTTCGCTCGGCCACGGTGCAGCTTTACCCTCTTAATTTGGCCGGCCCGGTCCGATGGTCATGAAATTTGACGCACCGCCCTGGCCTTTGCCGGGCTGAATCAGCGCTCGGACTCGCCCCGATCCGGGGCCGCCCGTGCCGGCGCCGGTCGCCCCGGACTCGACCCGGGCATTCCCGGTCTCGGTGTCGACCACAACGCGTTCGCCGTGAATGACGTTCTGGCCCTGGCTGACCACGACATTGCCGCTTAGCGTGATGGTCTTTGTCTTTAGATCGTAAATACCGAGGTCGCCGCTGGCGCTCTGATCTTTGGTAATGACGGTGACCGCGCCGCGCGCTTCGATGCGGCGGATGTTCTGAGCGCCTCGCGGCGCGCCGAGCGGCGATTTGACAGTCGTCGCGCTGGTCGCTTGGGCGGTGGATTCCCCAAGCCCAACTTCTTGGCCGTAGAAGACAACCAGGCTGCGGCACTTCATGGTGGTGTCGCCCTGCACCACCTGCACGTTGCCGGAAAACGTCGCGGTTTTACTTTTGTCATGAACCTCGAGTGTGGCCGCCTCGATCTGTACCGGCGCATCCTTGTTCTCGGCCTGCAGCGATCTTGCCGGGCCTGAACTTGCAGGGCCCGCATTGGGTGCTTGCCCGAAGAGGCCTTGCGCCGAGGCGAGGGAGCAAACCGGCAATAGTGCCGATACGATTACAATTGCGAACCGCCGCATCGTCACTGCCCGCTCGCTTTGGCGGCATCGGCTGCTGCTCGTTTGCCTGGCTGCAGCGTCATGGCGACACCGCTGAAACGTATGACGCTGCCCCTGTCCACGATGTCGAGCCGCTTGGCGTTGAGGACACCGTCGAGCATTTTCACCCAGACCGGCTTCTCCGATACGACACTGCCTTTGCGCACGTCGATCACAGCCTCACTCAAACGTCCCTCGTAGCCAGTAGAGGAAGTCAGCTCGATATTGTCGTTCAGTGTCAGCATTTCGGTCTTGGCATCATAAATCCCGGACATGGCGGACATTTCGACCATGCTGTTGTCCTGCATTTCCATCTTGGCGTGGAGTTGGTGCAGCTCGACAAGGTTGGGTTTGGTGATGTCCTGCCCGGCGGCGTCCGCGGAAAATTCGTAGGCGCGCGAATCGATCGTGTAGCCAGCCAGGCGCGGCTGCTGCATCGTGATCCTGGTGCCGTGGATGACGAGCTTGCCAAGTTCGCCCGGCAGCCGAAAGCCGCCGATCGGCGGCATGTAATTGATTCCAATCACGGTCAAGAGAACCGCAGCAATCCCGGCGGGCACGCAGATCCGTAACCAACGGACGTGCCGACTGTGGCGCAGCGCCACGCGGTAGCTGCGCTCCAAGTCGCCGCGGGAATTGGCCGAAAATCCTTTCGCCGCGTTTCCGGGGTAGAGAATGGCCAAGCAGTCATCCCTTCACGCCGCCCCTGAATCGGACTTAGACCACGGTTGGGGTCGTGTTGTCTCGCACAAATAGGGCTGCGAATATGGCGTAGTGCGGTGGATTTGAAGTTCCTACAGTTCAGTCGGAAGCTCTCATAGAACTTCAAATCCAAAAACCGCACTAGAATTATACATTTGCTAGGGTCCCTTTGATTCCGAAGTTCGCATGAAAGCATGCCGACAAAGCGTGCGAACTTCGGAATCGGGACACCAGCGAAAGCCGACATTTCAGTGATTTAGCCCGATCGCGCTCAGGAATGGGCGAAAATATCTTCGGCCGCGAAGCCGGCAAGGTCGAGCCGCACCCGATCGGGCAGGAAGCGAAAGCAGGCCGCCGCCAATTGCTCGCGGCCTTCACGCGCCAGCATGGCATCGAGCCGCTCTTTGAGCGCATGCAGGTGGAGGACGTCTGCCGCGGCATAGGCAACCTGCGCTTCGGTTAATTCCAGCGCGCCCCAATCGGAGGATTGCTGCTGTTTGGAAAGGTCCTGGCCGAGCACTTCGCGGACCAGATCCTTCAGCCCGTGCTTATCGGTATAGGTTCGCGCCAGCCGCGACGCGATCTTGGTGCAATAAACCGGCTCGGCCATGATGCCGAAAGTCTGTTGCAACACCGCGAGGTCGAATCGGGCGAAATGAAAAATCTTGAGCAAGCTCTTGTCGGCGAGAAGCCGCTTCAAATTCGAGGCCTCGCCGGCGCGTGGTGGAATTTGCACGACGTCGGCGGAGCCGTCGCCCGGCGATAATTGCACCACGCAGAGGCGGTCGCGGCCGACTTCGAGGCCCATGGTCTCGGTGTCGATGGCGACCGCGCCCCGATAGCGCGAAATATCCGGCAAATCGCCGCGGTGCAGACGAATGGTCATGCGGCCGTTATCGCGCGCGATTGCCGGAATTCCAAGGCCCTATTTTAGCGATCGCTCCAAACGGTTGATTTTTCCCGCACCGGCTGGAACGTTCTTCTGGCAAAGGATTTTGTCGAGGCACAGGCTGCATGCGCCAAAGGCGGTGCGGTTGGCGCACGGCGGCCTTGTTTTTTGTGTGAGGGTATTTACCGCGCGCCGCGCGCACACGGACAGAAACAGCTCATGTGTTTGCGAGTGGTGCCAAGTGGTACCAAGTGGTGCCCAGGAGAGGACTCGAACCTCCACGCCTCGCGGCGCTAGTACCTGAAACTAGTGCGTCTACCAATTCCGCCACCTGGGCGATGGGCAATGGGCGATTGCGGCGATAGGTAAAAAGCGCATGTCGCCTTGTCAATCGAAGCTGTCAATCGCAGCTGTCGATCCAACCTATCGCTGCACTATACAGCGCAAAACCGATCATGTATCTCGCCAGGCATGACGCTGCAGAACAGGCTTGAAACGCTTGTCGCCGTGTTTGGCGGCTCGGGCTTTCTCGGCCGTCACGTAGTGCGCGCGCTGGCCAAGCGCGGCTACCGCGTCCGTGTCGCCGTCCGCCGGCCGGAGCTGGCCGGGCATTTGCAGCCGATGGGCCGGGTCGGCCAGATCCACGCCGTCCAGGCCAATCTGCGCTACCCGGAATCGGTCAAAGCCGCGACGCGCGATGCCGACGTCGTAATCAATCTGGTCGGTATTTTATTTGAACGCGGCCGTCAGCGCTTTGATGCGGTGATGACGGCAGGTGCGCAAACCGTGGCACAGGCCGCGAAGGCCGTGGCCGCGCCGCTTATCCATGTGTCGGCGATCGGCGCCGATGAAAACTCCACCTCCCATTATGCTCGAGCGAAGGCGCAAGCCGAGCGGTTGGTGCTGTCCGCGCATGATCGCGCGATCATCGTTCGGCCCTCGATCATTTTTGGGTCAGAGGATAATTTCTTCAACCGCTTTGCCGCGCTCGCCCGCATGTCGCCGGCGCTGCCGCTGGTCGGCGGCGGCCGCACCCGCATGCAGCCCGTCTTTGCCGGCGATGTCGCCGAGGCGATTGCTAAAGCGGTCGACGGCGATTTGCGGCCTGGCGCGACTTATGAGCTGGGTGGCCCTGACGTGCGCACCTTCAAGGAATTGATGCAATTCGTTCTCGCCACCACGCAGCGTCGCCGCGTACTGATACCGGTGCCGTTCACGCTGATGAAGCTGCAGGCGCTGGTACTGCAATTTTTGCCTAAGCCGCCGATCACTCCCGATCAGGTCGAGCTGCTTAAGCGCGACAATATCGTCTCCGAGGACGCCAAGCGCGACGGCCGCACGCTGGAAGGCATCGGCATCACGCCGGAATCAATCGACGCAATCGTGCCGACATATCTCTGGCGGTTTCGCAAGACCGGCCAATTCAATCCGCATAAGGCGTAGCGCGTCCGGCGCGCCAGCCGAGTGTGCGTTCAGACCGCGGTTACGTCCCTGCGTGCCATCAAGGCTCGTATTTGAACGACAGCGCGACCCGCGTGCGAAAGGCGGTGACTTTGCCGTCCTCGACTTTCATATCCATCTGCGTGACTTCGGCCACGCGGAGATCGCGCAGCGAACCCGCGGCCGTCTCAACCGCGCGCCGGCCGGCATCTTCCCAGGATTTTTCGCTGACGCCGACCACGTCGACAATGCGATAGACGCTTTCCGATTGCTTCTTGGCCATGGATCGATCCTTTCGCGGCTGTTCAATCCCCGCCCCGGTAGGCAGGACATTTTAGCCGCGCAGGGATCGGCGTCACAGCCCCATGAACAGCGCCACGAGCCCCAAGGCGCCGACCACGATGCGCCACCAGGCAAACAGTGCAAAGCCGTGGCGGGCGACATAACCGAGCAGCGTCTTGACTACGAACCAGCCGCACACGAATGACACCGCAAAGCCGACCGCGATGAGCAGCGTATTGCCGGCGGCGAATTCGGCCCGGCTTTTATAGGCCTCGAAGGCGAATGCACCGACCATGGTCGGCATCGCGAGCCAAAACGAGAATTCGGTGGCAGCCCGCCGGTCGGCGCCAAGCAACATCGCGCCGACGATTGTGGCGCCCGAGCGAGATACACCTGGCACCATGGAGAGGCACTGCATCACGCCAATGCCCAAATACATGGGCAGGGTAAATTTCGTGGCGTCGTGATAACGCGGCTTGAGCTTGAGCCGATCGATCCACAACAGCACCAAGCCACCGAGAATGAGCATGCTGCAAACGATCCAGACATTGAACAGCACGCCTTTGATCGTACTGTAGGCCAGCGCCCCGATCACCATCGCCGGGAAAAATGCGACCAATACCCCGATGACGAAGCGTTGATCTTCGCGGTTGTTGAACATGCCAAGAAACAACCGCCACAACCGGGTGAAGTAGATCGACAACAGTGCCAAAATCGCGCCGAGCTGGATCAGCACGTCAAAGCTCTTGCCGAAAGATTCGTCGTCAAAACCGAAGAAATGGCCGACCAGCAGGAGATGGCCGGTCGACGATACCGGAATGAACTCGGTCAGGCCCTCGACGATGCCGAGGAAGACCGCCTTGATCACGTCCAATGTCATGCAAGCTCCGCGCGAAAAGGATTAGCGATTGTGCAGAATCTTTGCACCAACCTTAGAGGCCGATTTTGACCAAATCAAAACCGGCCGCTAGGTTTTTCATGAGCATGATCTCCGGTCTCGAGCAAGGTTCGCTGCGCAATGCTGACGCTGTTCCATCATCCGATTTGTCCGCATTCCCGTTTCGTGCGCCTTGTGCTCGAGGAATATGGCTTGCCCGTACGCCTGATCGAAGAACGGGTCTGGGAGCGCCGTTCGGACTTCTTAATGCTCAACCCGGCGGGAACCACCCCCGTCATGGTCGAGGAAGGCGTTCCGGCAATGCCCGGAGCGGGCGTGATTGCCGAATACATCGACGAGACGCGGGGCGCCGATGCGGCGGAGCGCCGCCTGATGTCGACCGAGCGCGGCGCGCGCATTGAGGTGCGGCGCCTGATGGGCTGGTTCAACGATAAGTTTTTCGAGGAGGCGAGCGGTCCTTTGGTTATGGAGCGGGTCTACAAGCGCTACATACCAGCCGGTAGCGGCGGCGGACCGCCGGATACCGAAACGTTGCGTGCTGCAAAAAGCAACATCAAGTACCATCTAGCCTATATCGGCTGGCTGGTTCGCACACGTGACTGGCTCGCCGGCGACAGCCTGACCTATGCCGATTTGAGCGCGGCGGCGCACCTGTCCGTCGCCGATTATCTGGGCGATGTGCCGTGGGACGAGGACGAGACCGCCAAAAACTGGTACGCGAGGATCAAATCGCGGCCGTCGTTCCGCGCCCTCCTCGCCGAGGCGCTTCCCGGCCTGCCACCGTCGCAGACTTACGCCGACCTCGACTTCTAGATGACGCCGCGCTTAAGGCGGAGCTGATCGCGGCCGCACGCGCGCACGGCTTCGATGCGGCCGGCGTGGTCAAGCCCGACGCCATCCCGCTGGCGGCGCCGCGCTTGCGGGAATTTCTCGCCGCTGGGGCGCATGGCGATATGGGATGGATGGCCAATGCCGAGCGGCGCGGCGAGCCGCGCGTGCTGTGGCCCGATGTGAGCTCGATCGTCATGCTCGGAATCAATTACGGGCCCGACGACGATCCGCTGGCGATCCTCAAGGAGCGAACACGCGGCGCCATTTCGGTCTATGCGCGCGGCGACGATTATCACGACCTAATCAAATCGCGACTGAAGCAGATCGGGCGTTGGCTCATTAATCGCGCTGGCGGCGATGTGAAGGTTTTCGTCGATACTGCGCCTGTGATGGAGAAGCCACTGGCCGCGGCGGCCGGACTCGGCTGGCAGGGCAAGCATACTAATCTGGTGTCACGCCAATTCGGCTCCTGGCTGTTTCTCGGCGCAATTTTCACGACGCTTGAACTGCCGCCGGACGAGCCCGAACGCAATCATTGCGGCCAGTGTCGCGCTTGCCTGGACATCTGCCCAACGGCAGCATTTCCCGCGCCGTATCGTCTCGATGCGCGGCGCTGCATCTCCTACCTTACCATCGAGCACAAAGGGCAAATCCCACGCGAACTGCGTCCGCTGATCGGCAATCGGATCTATGGTTGCGACGATTGCCTCGCGGTCTGTCCATGGAACAAATTTGCAGTCGCAGGCCGCGAAGTAAAACTCGCCGCGCGCGAGGTGTTGCGCGCGCCGCCACTTGCCGAACTCGTCCGGCTCGACGATGCCGGGTTCCGCACGCTGTTCGCCAAAAGCGCGGTCAAGCGCGTCGGCCGTGCGCGTTTTGTCCGTAATGTGCTGATCGCGATCGGCAATTCCGGTGATGCGAGTCTCGCCGCCGAAGCCGAGCGGCTTCTCGACGATGAATCGCCGCTGGTGCGCGGTGCCGCGATCTGGGCGCTCGGCCGGCTCGATCGCGATCGGCTCCGGCGCGTGGAGAAACGACGCACCCGCGAAGCCGATCCTGACCTGAACGCGGAATGGGCGGCGGCACTGGGCGAAAGCCAGCACTAATGGCCACACTCATCTGCTTCGGCTTCGGCTATTGCGCCGAACATTTCATTGCGGAATTCGCGGGCAAATTCGAGCGCATCGTCGGGACCGTACGCCGCGCCGAGCGCGCGGCGATTTTAAACGCTTATCAGGCCGGAGCAGTACAGGCGCTGGTGTTTGACGGCGTCAACGCCGCGCCCGCGCTCAATGCCGGGCTCGCCGAAGCGGACTATGCACTGGTGTCCATTCCGCCTGACGAGAGCGGCGAACCGGTGCTCGCAGCATTTGGCGATGCACTCGCTGCCGGCCAGCGCCTGCGTTCGGTTGTCCATCTCTCAACGGTCGGTGTTTACGGCGACCGTGATGGCGGCTGGGTCGACGAGCAAACGCCGGTCGCGCCGGCTTCGGAGCGCAGCCGCCGGCGCTTGGCCGCCGAGCAGGCCTGGCAGCAATTTGGCGTGCGTGAAGGCATTCCCATCGCCGTGCTTCGCCTCGCCGGCATTTACGGCCCGGGACAGAATGCGCTCGTTCAGCTCGCCCGCGGCAAAGCGCGCCGCATTATCAAGCCTGGCCAGATTTTCAATCGCATTCACGTCGCCGATATTGCCCAGGCGATCGAAGCCGCTTTTGCGCGCCGCGCCAATGGCGTGTTCAACGTCGCCGACGATGAACCCGCACCGCCGGCCGATCCGATCGTGTTTGCAGCCAAGCTCTTGGGCCGCGAACCGCCGCCAGAGATTGCGTTCGACGAAGCGGCGCCTTCGATGTCGCCAATGGCTTTGAGTTTCTGGCAGGAATGCCGGCGCGTGCGCAATGACAAGCTCAAGCGCGAGCTTGGCGTCACGCTGCGCTATCCGACTTATCGCGAGGGGCTCATAGCGCTGCTTGAAGAGAAATAATCAGTGCAAACTTGGGCCTTTGAGAAACTTATTACGCTCGCCCGATTTGATGCGCAGCTGCATCGTCTCGCCCTCGCGATAGATCGCCATCGGCACTTCGACGCCGGCCTGGCCTTGCGCCCAGATGCGGCGGAAGAAGCCGGCGAGATCGCGCACTTCCTTGCCGGCGACTGAGAGGACAATGTCGCCCGTGCGCAGATCCGCTTGCTTGGCCGGCCCGCGGTCGGCGAGGCCGACGATGACAAGCCGGTTCTCGACTTCGGTAGCGTAAAGCCCGAGCCAGGGTCGCGGCGGCGCGTTCCTGCGGCCAAACTTGAGAACATCGTCGATGATCGGTTTTAGAAGATCGATGGGCACCATCATGTTGATGTTTTGCGTCTGCCCCCGCTCCGCGGCGTGCTGGAGCTGCAGCGAACCGATGCCGAGAAGATCGCCGTTGGGGCCAATCAAAGCGGTGCCACCCCAATTCGGATGCGCCGGCGCGGTGAAGATCGCCTCGTCGAGCACGTATTCCCAATAACCGGCGAACTCCTGCTTGGCGACGATACGCGCGGCCACCGAACGCTGTCGCCCGCCATAGCCGCCGACAACGACGCGCTCGCCGAGTGACGCGGCGGCCGACTCGCCGATTTGCAGCGACGGCACATCAAGCTTGGCCAGCGCTTGAACGAGCCCGAAGCCGCTCTCCTGATCGTAGCCCAGCACGTGTCCCGGCACCGAGCGGCCGTCGCTCAGCGCGATCCAAATGTTCTCGGCTTCAGTGATCAGATAACCGATTGTGAGGATCAAGCCATTGCCGCGGATGAAGACGCCGTTACCGGCCCGTTCGGTGCCAAGCGTATCGGCCGTGAACGCGTCAGCCGGGACCGTGGCGTGCAAACCGACCACGCAGGACAGGACGCGTTCGAGATCATAGCCGTAGTCTCCCGGCTTCGGTTGTACGGCGGACGGCACTTTCCAATCGCTCACGGACGGCATTCGTTACTTCTCGCTCGCACCGGCAGGCGCAATGAGGATTTTGCCGCCGAGTTGAGGTCTCCGGCAAGATACCGGCTCTCGCTATGTGTTGACGGCATGTGTTGCGATCAAGGCCGTTGCCGGCTTGGCTCACGGTTACGCGCCGGACAGGCTCGCATCGAGAAACTCCTTCGACCAGCGCGAATAGTCGGCCTGACGCGTGACCTGCTTCATTAGGTCCGGCGATGCAACAGCTTTGATGCTGGCCGGCGGCGTGCCGGCGCGCAGCGCCTTCAGCGTCTCGTGCACGGCATTCACCGCCGCCATGAATGGCAGATGGCCCTGCAGGCAAATGCGGACATTGCGCGCGCTGAGATAATCCAAGTCGTAAAGCTCAGCTCCCGGGCTGCCGAGGAATAGCGGCAGCTTGACGGCGGCGGCGACCTCATCGAGTTGTGCGCGCGTCTTTACGCCGGCCATGAACAGCATGTCGACGCCGGCTTCCTCGTAGGCCTTCAACCGCGCGATCGTGTCGGCAACGCCGGTGATCGCCATCGCACTGGTGCGGCCGACGATGATGAGCCGCTTGTCCTGGCGCCCGGCAAGCGCCGCCTTCATCTTGCCGACGCCCTCCGGGATCGGGATCAGGCTCGTCCCGCTCGCCCCGTAGCTGGTCGGTAAAACGGTGTCCTCGATGGTCAATGCCGCGACGCCTGCGGTTTCCAGCTCCTCCACCGTACGCTTGACGCTGAGCGCATTGCCGTAGCCGTGGTCGGCGTCGACCAGCAATGGCAATTTGCCGGCACGATTGATCCGATAGGCCTGCTGCGCGAATTCGGTCAGCGTCAGCACCACTACATCGGGCGCGCCGAGCACCGTGAATGATGCGATTGAGCCCGCGAACATGCCGGCTTCGAACCCGAGATCTTCGGCGATGCGCGCCGAGATGGCGTCGTAGACCGACCCCGGATAGATGCAACGCGATCCCGCAATGAGAGAGCGCAAGCGCTCCCGCCGGTCCGTCCAATCCATGCTGATGCCCCTGCTGCCCAGTTTGCTGCGGCGGTGTTCTAACACGTCGCGCGGCGCCGCGCCTGCAGCTCATCACTGCTTGCTGCAGCGTCAGAAAAAATCTGTCGAGGCGAGAAAGCTATTCAACCCGGCCGACTACTCGGCCTATTTCCTTGACCGATTACTTGACCGGTTACTTGGACGCGGCGTCGACCGGCGCGCCGGTCTGCTGCTCCAATTCTTTCAGTTTTTTCTGCAGGAACGGCAGGCTCGCGACCAGCGCGCAATTTGCCTGATCCGTGGCCGCCTGCTTTTGCACCTGAGCCCATCGCGCATCGGCATCCTGTTTGTTCCAAGGGCGCTTGGTCTCGACGTTGAATGCTCCCTGCGAGGCGAGATTATCAAGCGAACGACGATAGTCTTGCAGATTAAGAACGCGATCGCGCGGCTCGAAATAAAAATTGGTGGCGTTCAGCTCGCTGCAATGACGGAGGCCGGACGCAAAATTTCGCTGCGCCATTTGGGCATCGAAAATCTTGGCCTTGAGATCGTTAAGGGCCTCCGCGTTTTGCGCGTGCAGCGGGCTGCACAGAAGCAATGCAAGCAGAGCCGCCGCGAAACCTATGCGTGTCATTTCCCGTCTCCCGCAAAGTCGTGGGAATGTCGATTGTTGAGAAATTTTATACCATAAGAGAACAATACTCACAGTGGTTACCGACTGTTGACCATGCCCGCGAAGTGCCGTTTCGGCGGCCAAATCGCCCGCGGAAACCACTGTTTTTGCCTTGTTCCCGCCTAATGTTGCCTGCAAGACTGGGCGGGTTAGGGACCTTGGGGGGCCTGCCGTGCGGTGGATTAGCCTTACGATGACAGTGGCGGCGCTAGCCGCGTCGGTTGGCGGTGCTGCAGCGCAATATTATCCCCCCCCGGACTATCCACCGCCTCCGCCACCTGGCTATGTCGGGGGACCGGTCTATCGCGATGCTCGCGGCGTCCCGATCAATCCGCGCTATGTGCAGCCGGCCCCGGGCGAAGAGGTCTACGATGGGCCGCCACCCGTTGGCCGCTCGTTTTTCCCGCCGCAGCCGATGCCCGCTCTTAATGGCGGGCTCATGCAACGGCCGCCCAGCGAGCTCGCTGACGTGTCCGGTTCCGCGGATGTGACCGGTACGGTTCGCGGCGCCGCTGTCGCTCCCGGAGCGCCACCGCCCGGTTACATTCCTGGCGGCAATGCCGCGCCACCGCGCTCGAATTCAACCGTCATCGCTTCTCTGCCGCCGGAAGATCAGCCTGAGCAAGGACCGAGCAAGGAACTGCCGGAGCGATTCCACCGTCAGATCGTCAACTTCACCACGACCGAACCGGCAGGCACCGTCATCATCGATACGCCGAACACATACCTCTATCTCGTGCTCGGCAATGGCAAGGCCATACGCTACGGCGTCGGCGTCGGCCGCGAAGGCTTCACCTGGTCCGGCAGCGAACGCATCAGCGGCATGAAGGAATGGCCCGACTGGCACCCGCCGAAGGAGATGATCGAGCGGCAACCTTATCTGCCTCGTTTCATGGCTGGCGGCGAAACCAATCCACTCGGGGCGCGCGCGCTTTATCTCGGCAACACCGTCTACCGCATCCACGGCACCAATCAGCCCTCAACCATCGGCAGCTTCGTATCCTCAGGCTGCATCAGGCTGACTAACGACGATATTGAAGACCTCTACAATCGAGTGAACGTTGGCACGCGCATTGTCGTGCTGCCGGGCAGCAATCCGGATGCGGCGGCGATATCGCAGCATTCGATCGCCCGCTAAAGCTGCCTGTAATTTCGTTAGCGCTGGAATCCCGATCGGCAATTTGGATGTTGCCGCGCGGTTGCGCTCATCATTGTCATTTTTAACGTTGGTTTTCGCCCGACTCAGCTAAGGTTGTATGAGTCGGATTCACCATTCGGCGGGCCCCCTCGCCATGATCGTGAAGCTTTGTCAGGCGTGATTCTTCGCGGATCGCGCGGGCATTCAGCGAGGTCCAATGTTCCTAAATGTTCGTCTGCTGGTCGTGGCGGTTCTGGCTGCGATTGCCGGAATCACTTGCGGTTTGGGCTTGTTCGCGACATTCCGCGTCAATCACGAACCGTTGGCGCGCTTTTCGGAGGGCGGCCCGCCGCTGCAGCTCGCATTCGATAATCTCGCGCCAGCGCCGGATACGGCGATTCCGATGGCTGCGCGATATCCGCTCAATGGCGCGGCAAAGCCGCTTTCCGCCCCGGTCCTCATTCCGCCGCCGAGTCCGGCGCCGGACCCCGCCGAGGCCGGCGTGGCGCCCGGCGAGGGCGTAGCGAACGCTCAGGACAGCACCGGCACCGCCGCTCTGGCGGATCAAAAAGACGAGACAAGCGTCGCCGTCGCGACGCCCGGCGAGCAATCCACCGGCGCCGCTGAAAACATTGCGACGGGTCAGCACGCAACCGATGGTGTGGCACCGGGCGCGCAGGAGCCCGACAAGTCTCCGCCGCCAACCGAATCCGCCGGATCCGCCGCAACTGAGGCTGCCGCCGATTCCGGCGCAACCGACACTGCGGCGGAGAAAATGGCGCTGGCAAATTCGGCTGCTCAGATTGAAGAGGCGGCAGTTAAGCAAACCAAAGCGCGCGCGAGCGACGTCGCCAAACCGTCGGCCAAAGCGGCGCGTCCGGCGAAACCAACACGCCGCGCGACCAAGGCGATTCGCATCCGGCGAACGCCAGCCACAGTGGCGGCGCAGCCAGCCAATGTGTGGGCTCAGCCGACCTACCAATGGACCGACGCCACCCAGACGTCGCAAACCGTACGGCGCGTCGTAGTGAAGCGGCATCGCGCGGCGAAGAAAGCGGCGCCGGCCGCGCAATCCAACTTGACCGGCGCAACCGCCGGCGTCCTCGGCGCCCAATAGCAAGATGGCGGGATTGGCGCGGGCTGAGCCGGCGCGCTGATAGCTGCCGGTGCTCGCAACGATACGCAAAGAATTCGCGTGATCTCGCTTTCCGTCCTCGATCTGTCGCCCGTCACCACGGCCACGCCCGGCTCCGCGGCCTTGCATAATTCGCTGGATCTGGCGCGGCTCGCCGAGCGGCTGGGCTACACGCGCTATTGGCTTGCCGAACATCACAATCTGGCGAATATCGCCAGCTCATCTCCCGAGCTCATGATTGGGCAAATCGCCGCCGCCACTTCGCGCATTCGCGTCGGCTCGGGCGGTGTGATGTTGCCCAATCATGCACCGCTCATGGTCGCCGAGCGCTTCAAGGTGCTGGAGGCACTGTTTCCGGGCCGCATCGATCTCGGCCTTGGCCGCGCACCGGGTACCGATCCGGTCACCTCCTACGCGCTGCGCGCAAGACAGGATCCGCGAGCGGGCGACGAATTCCTCGAGCGCTTTCAGGAATTGCTGCTGCTCGAGCACGGCGGCTTCCCGGAAGGGCATCCGTTTCGCAACGTGCGCGCCATGCCTGCCGATGTGGCGCTGCCGCCGATTTGGCTTTTGGGCTCGAGCGGCTATAGCGCCGAGCTTGCCGCGGCCTTCGGGCTCGGCTTTGCTTTTGCGCATCACTTTGCCGATTACGACGCGGCGAGCGCGATGCTCAGTTACCGCGAACGTTTCAAGCCGTCGGCGACGCTGGCGCGGCCTTATGCGATTCTCGCCACCGCAGCGGTGGCGGCGGACAATGATGCGGAAGCTGAGCGCATCGCAGCAAGCGCCGCGTTGCATTACGTGCGGCGCGCCAAGGGAGAATATCTGCCGCTGGAATCGCCCGAAGTGGCCGCGGCGTATCTTTACACGCCGATCGATCGCGAACGCATGGCTCGCCAGCGCGCTCGCTTGGCGGCAGGAAGCGCGACAACCGTCAAGGATCGGCTGCTTGCCTTGGCGCAGGCGGCGCACGCGGATGAAATCATGATCACCAGCATGGTGTACGACCATGCGGCGCGCCGGCATTCCTATGAGCTATTGGCGGAAGTCTTTGCTTTGCCGCGCTGACCTAAGTCGCGCGGCCGACAATGTTTGCGCAATTCCGCATGGCCTGGCCGCGCAATTGGAATGCACCGTTGCAATCGCGCAGCGATACAAACACTGGTGTCGATCTTTCCGTCACCGAAGTTTTGCCGCAATTCGCCACCGGCGCGACACACTCGCGATCTGGCGAAAGCTTATCCGCTGCACTAGGATTTGCGGCTGCTGGGCTTAGACGTTTCACGTTGGCTGGGGAAAGCATTGGCCACGACAATCGCGCGCCACGACCAAACACCGTACCGTGTACGGCGCTGCCAGCGCCGTGCACGCAGTGATATTTTTGCGTTCGGCATTGCTATTGCCGTCGCTGTGACCGCAGCAGCCGCTCCGGCAGCGGCGAGTTACAGGATCGGATATTGGGGCCCGCATGTTTGGGCCCCGCATAAGCGAGTCGCGCATAATCCGAAAACTGCCGAGCGCGTCAGCAAAGAATCCGTCGCCGACATCCCGAAAGGGCCGCTGCAGATTTTCATTTCGATTAATCAGCAGAAGATGCACGTCTACAGCGACGGCGTGCACGTCGCCGATACGTCAATAGCGACCGGGGTGCCGAGCCTGCCGACACCGCTCGGCGTCTTCAGCATCATCCAAAAACAGGTCTTTCATCGCTCGAATATCTACAGCAATGCGCCGATGCCCTACATGCAGCGCATCACCTGGTCCGGCGTCGCCATGCATGAAGGTGAAAGCATCGGTCATCGGGCGTCGCACGGCTGCATCCGCATGCCGCGCGATTTCGCCGTCCGGCTGTATCGCCTGACCAGGCTCGGCACGCGCGTCATCATTGCCCGCTCGGAACTCAAGCCGGTGGAATTCGCCGACCCGCATTTGTTCGTGCACAAGGAAAAGCCGCCTGAAATCGCGGCGGCGCCGCCGAATAGCGTCGAGACCGCCGCCGCTAAGCCGGCCGAGCTTGCCGTGCGTGCGGACACGCCTGCGCTCTTGCAGCCGGTACAGTCAGACGTTCTGGCGCCGCAGGCGGCCGCGCCAGCGATCAGCACTGATCCCAAAGCCGAAAGCGCCGCTCATCCGGCCGATCCCCCAGTGCGCGGGGATGCGACTGCGCCGACGTCTGCTAGCCCAGCGGAACTCGCAAAAGCCGCAGCAGCCAAGAAAACGCAGATCGCGATCTTCATCAGCCGTAAGCGGCAGCGGCTTTATGTGCGGCAAAATTTCGAGCCGCTGTTCGACGTGGCCGTTGCCATCGCCCAGCCGGAAGCCCCAGTCGGGACCCACGTATACACCGCGCTTGAATTTACCGGGCCCGACCGCACCACGCTGCGCTGGAACGTTGTCTCGCTGCCCGGTGAGGCGCCGAAGCGGGTGCAATATGTCGAAGAACGCGGCCGCTACGGTGCGCCCGGCCGCCGGCGGCGGCGCGAGGTCGTGGATGAGGGGGCGACTGATGCGCCACCGCCGCAAAGTCCGGCGCAAGTCCTGGCCCGCATCGATATTCCGCCCGACATCAGCGAAGCGATTTCCCAGATGATCGTGCCGGGCTCCTCGCTCGTCGTATCCGATCAGGGTCTCGGCGACGAAACCGGCGAGGGCACGGATTTCGTTGTCGTTACGCATTGAGCCGCGAAAGGCCTATGAGGTGGGTTGAGCGCGGCCAAGCGCGCCGATAGGCTCGCGGGCCAGCCAGCGAATGCCGCCATCCGGCTACGCCCCGACGCGACGGAAACTTCAAGGAGGATCAAATTGGGTAAGCCCTTTACATTGACTGCCTCGGACAATTTCAAGCTTGGCGCCTATCGCGCCGATCCGACCGGAAAATCCAAAGGCGGCATCGTCGTCATTCAGGAAATCTTCGGCGTCAATCATCACATCCGCGCCGTCTGCGACCGGCTAGCCGGCGAAGGCTATGCGGCGCTGGCGCCTGCGGTGTTCGATCGCCAGCAGCCGAATTTCGAATCTGGCTACTCGCCCGATGAGATCGCTAATGCGCGCAAGTTTGTCGCCAATCCGGATTGGGGCGCGATGCTGCGCGACGTGCAGGCCGCGATCGACGAGCTGAAAAAGAGCGGTCCGGTCGCCATCATGGGCTTCTGCATGGGCGGCACGATCTCGTTCTTGGCGGCCTGCAAGCTCAACGGCCTATCCGCTGCTGTGTGCTATTACGGCGGACAAATCGCCAAGAACGCGGACGAAAAGCCGAGAGTGCCGACGCAAATGCATTTCGGCGAACAGGATGCCTCGATCCCGATGAGCGATGTTGAAATGATCAAGCAGAAGCGCGGCGGCGATTGCGAGATTTTCGTCTATCCCAACGCGCAGCACGGCTTTCACTGCGACGAGCGCGGCAGCTACAACGCCGAAGCCGCCAAACTCGCTTGGCAGCGCGCCACGGCGTTCTTGGCCAAGCACGTGAAGTGATCAGGGATCAGGGATCAGGGATCAGGGATCAGGGCTGAGACCTGATTGCTGATTACTGATCCCTGATTTTATGCCGCGACGCCGGTGCCGATCGGGCAGCTCACGCCAGTGCCGCCGAGGCCGCAATAGCCGTGCGGATTCTTGGCGAGATATTGCTGATGATAGTCCTCGGCGAAATAGAACGGCGGCGCGTCGCGGATTTCGGTCGTGATCGGTCCCATTCGCGTGGCCGCCAGCGCTTTGTCATAGGCCGCCTTCGCGGCTTCCGCGGCAGCGCGCTGCTCCGGCGAAAAGACATAAATGCCGGAACGGTATTGCGTGCCGACATCGTTACCCTGGCGCATGCCCTGGGTCGGATCGTGGCTTTCCCAGAAGGTCTTGAGCAGCCGCTCGTAGGAGATTTTCTTCGGGTCATAGACCACGAGCACGACTTCGTTGTGCCCGGTGCGGACGGAGCAGACTTCTTCGTAGGTCGGGTTCGGCGTGAGACCGCCGGCATAGCCGACCGCCGTCACGTAAATGCCGTTGCCGAGCTCCCAGAATTTGCGCTCGGCGCCCCAGAAGCAGCCAAGCCCGAACATCGCCATGGCGAGCCCGTCGGGGTAGGGGCCTTTCAGCGGCCGGCCATTGAGGAAGTGCTGCTGCGCGGTCGGGATCGGCGTCACGCGCCCCGGCAAGGCCTCTTCGGGCGCGGGCATTTCAAGCTTTTTGCGCAATGAAAACATGACGGCAGCTCCTGCTGGGCGACATGGAATGAAAGATACACGGGGGAATATAGGCTCTGACGGCCACGCGCGCACCGGACGCCGCGATCACCTTTTCAGGAATCAGGAATCAGGAATCAGGAATGCTCCATGCTTAGGCTTGATGCCTGATACCTGGTGCCCTGATCCCTGATTCCTGGCTTCCACCTGCCGCATTTGCCGCTTATTGTGCCGCCGCCGCAGATTTGGGTCCTTTTATTCGAGAGGCTGCTCATGGTTCGAGTTTGTACTGTTGCCGGCGCCCTGCTTTGCGCCCTTGTGCTCTCCTGTTCGATCGTGACGCCTTCGTTGGCGCAACAGGCGCCGGCCGCCGCGCCGCCGCCGCAGCCGCCCTATGGGGCGCCGATCACGCTCGATCAGGCCAAGCGCGTGATGGCGGCGGCGGAGCTGGAAGCCGCGAAGAATTCCTGGATCGTCGCCATCACCATTCTCGACAGCGGCGGCAACATGGTGATGTTCCACAAAGCCGACAATACGCAGCTCTCGGGAATCAGCACCTCGGCCGGCAAGGCGCGCACCGCGCTCGAATTCAAGCTGCCGAGCAAGGCGCTCGACGACGCCATCGCCGCGGGTGGCGCCGGCATGCGGCTCCTGGCGCTCAAGGACATCACGCCGCTGCAGGGCGGCATCCTCATCCTCGTCGACGGCAAGATCACCGGCGCCATCGGCGTCTCCGGCGCGCTCTCCGCGCAGGACGATCAGATCGCCAAAGCCGGCGCCGACGTCCTGGCGAAGGGGATGTAGCCGAGTTTTGCGTCCCGTTTCTTCAGCAGCGGAAGTTGTCGTTGCACAACACGCATTCTGTTTTTTACTGGGATCTCATTTAGACTAATTCGCAATATTCTTGCGCGTTAGCCATTGTCCACGTTCAACTAAGTAGGGCTTGGCCCGCCGAAGACCTACAAATTTTCTCGCAAAGCTCTCCCGCTAGCAGGGCACATATCGGCTAGTTTGAAATAGAGCAGCGAAGCATCGCGGGTCTGCCCGGAAGTCGGGGCTTAGTCAAGCAAGAGGAAATGCGATTGAGTGCTTTCCCAAAAGACTTGTCGCAAGCGGTCGCGGATCGTTGGAACAATCTGGTGGCGGGAGATTACGTCGTCCCGCCGCTCCCCCCAATTCGACTATTACAAGACCTGATAGAAACAGCCTATTTTGCTGCCGCGATCCCAGAAGAAACTAGGTATCCGCAATTCAATATCGTAGCGATTCCGGAAACTAGCCCTCTTGAAACTATGTCATTGGGGCAAGTATGGAGTTTTGAGAATCGACGGCCACTTTCAGTTGATGAAATTCGACGGTTGGCACCTGCTGTCGATTTCAAGAAATCCGCGATACTAACAAAATGGGACTCGAGACGATGGTATATCGCTGGGCTAGTAGACCTTGGAACGTCTTGGGCTCGAGCTCGAATTGGGCTTCAATATAAATATCATTTCCCCAAGTGCCTTTTCCTACAAGTAAATCGAATTGGAAGAGTAAGAGTATATCAAGGCCAGTATTTGGTGGCGACGCTTGTAGATGGCCGGGTGGAGTTTCGAAAAGTCTTCGAATTTCCCCTGGCGCTCCATGGTCCCGCAACGAACGGTCTCAACAAGATATGGAACGAGATTACGTACCCCATTATTGAAGAGCCGCGTGAATACGAAAATTTTCAGTTTATAGCATTCTGGAACACGCTCGCAGCGTTAGCTAACTGTGTTGCCGAAGAGGGACATGGCGGTGCCATCGTGATCGTTCCGGCAGGAAAGACTGCATCAGCGAAGGCACTTCGTATCAAGTATCCGCAAAATTCCTCGATTCTCAGAGACGCATTTATTGCATTTATGAATGTGAGGCATCGAATTGCAGATTACGTCGTTCGTATGGAACGGGGAGAAAATTCAGTTAAAGGCGAGTATGCGCTGGTGGAATTAGAGATTGCCGAAGTCCATTCTCAATTGGTGGAAGCTACGCGATTTGTTGCGCGCTTGTCTGGCTGTGATGGTGCGATCGTCATATCGGAAGACTTACGTCTTTTGGGGTTTGGCGCAGAAATCCGATCGGAGCTGAAACCAAAGACAAAATCCATAGAAGTTCTAGATGAGTTGAAAAAAATCTATAAGCCTTTGGATGTAGAAGAGTTCGGTTTGCGCCATCGCTCGGCCATCAAGATAGTAAGTCAAGAGTCCGGATACTGTGTGCTGGTAGTCTCTCAGGACGGACCCGTAAGTGTAATTTGGTCGGAAAAGGATGGAATCGTGAATGTGAGGCGAGGGGCCAATTTGGTGAATCTGAATATGCCTATGGCATAGAGCTCGGGATCACCGCCTTCGCGGCTTCCAGCAGCCGCGCCCGCTTGTGCTAAAGCGAAATGGCTTTGAGTTGAATTGCCATTTCGCTTTAGTTTGTTGTCCGAGCATGATCTTTTCCGAAAACCGATATCCACTTTTCGGGATCATGCTTTAGTGCTTTTTGCCATACGGGTACGTACCGGGTTTGGCTTGGCTGTGCATCCCGGCGAACGGCGAGGGGGCTTCGGTGCCGGCGCCCTTCTTCTTGTTCTTGTCTTGTTTGGGCTTTTTCTTTTCCCTGTTGCTTCGCATCTGACCCTTTGCCATGGCGACCTCCAGTTTCTCGATGGGTGATTCGTCAGTGAGAGCCTAACCTATCCGCCCTGCATAGCGATATCAGCCTACCCGCCGGACGAACGGTTATCGCCCTTTCGGCTTCCAGCCGCCGTGCATGCCGGCACGGCCCATGGTAGAGCGCGGACCGGAGCGGGGTTCATTTCGCTTCCCTGTCGCGCCTTCGGCGCTCCCCGCCTCTTGTTTCGCCGGCAGTGACTCGACCCCCGGTCCCATTTCATCGAGCGCCGGTTTGCGCGGGGGACTCTTTTGCGTCCCTGTCGCGCCTGCGGCGCTCCCCGCCTCTTGCCGTACGGTCTCCGGCCGATGCGGCGCCACTTCGTGATGCAGCGCGATGCCCATTTCGTCGAGCGTGGGTTTGTGGATTTTGCTCCGACCCCCCTGCCGCCTGCCGCCGCCCTGTGCGCTTTGGCGCGGCGACCCTCCCCCTCCAGGGGCGGGTAAAAATTTCGCCGTCGGGTCGTCGATCACCGCCAGCTCGATGGCGCGCAGCCGCTTGATCTCGTCGCGCAGCCGCGCCGCTTCCTCGAAATCGAGATCGGCCGCGGCGGCGCGCATGCGGGTTTCGAGATCGCCAATCACCGCCTCGAAATTGTGGCCGATAGTGGCGGCTTCCGCGAAATCGCCGTCGCCCGTGCCGGCCGCGATCAGCACATGGTCGCGCTCATAGACGCTGTCGAGGATATCGGCGATGCCCCTGCGCACGCTCTCCGGCGTGATGCCGTTGGCCGCATTGTACTCTTTCTGCTTCTCGCGGCGGCGCTCGGTCTCGGCAATAGCGCGTTCCATCGAACCGGTGATGCTGTCGGCATAGAGAATGACGCGGCCGTCGATATTGCGCGCCGCGCGGCCGATGGTCTGGATCAGGCTCGTCTCGCTGCGCAGAAAGCCTTCCTTGTCGGCGTCGAGAATGGCGACCAGCGCGCATTCCGGAATGTCGAGGCCCTCGCGCAACAGATTGATGCCGACCAGCGCATCGAACGCGCCAAGCCGCAGATCGCGGATGATCTCGATGCGTTCGATCGTGTCGATGTCGGAATGCATGTAGCGGACGCGAATGCCCTGCTCATGCAGGTATTCGGTGAGGTCTTCGGCCATGCGCTTGGTCAGCACGGTGACCAGCGCGCGATAGCCGCGTTGCGCCACGGCGCGCACCTCGCCGACCAGATCGTCGACCTGGGTGCGCGCCGGCCGCACGTCGACCGGCGGATCGATCAGCCCGGTCGGGCGGATCACCTGTTCGGTGAATACGCCGCCGGATTCATTGAGCTCCCACGGGCCGGGCGTTGCCGAGACGCACGAGGTCTGCGGCCGCATCGCATCCCATTCCTCGAAGCGCAGCGGGCGGTTGTCCATGCACGAGGGCAGGCGGAAGCCGTATTCGGCGAGCGTCGCTTTGCGGCGGAAATCGCCACGATACATGCCGCCAAGCTGCGGGATGGTGACGTGGCTCTCGTCGACGAAGACCAGCGCATTGTCGGGCACGTATTCGAACAAGGTCGGCGGCGGCTCGCCGGGCTTGCGGCCGGTCAGATAGCGCGAATAGTTCTCGATGCCGGCGCAGCTGCCGGTCGCTTCCATCATTTCGAGATCGTATAGCGTGCGCTGCTCGAGCCGCTGCGCTTCAAGGAGCCGTCCGGCGGCATTGAGCTGTTCGAGCCGCTGGCGCAGTTCAAACTTGATGCCGGCAATCGCCTGCAGCAGCGTCGGCCGCGGCGTGACATAGTGCGAATTGGCATAGATTTTGACGAATTCGAGCTCATCGGTCTTCTGGCCGGTGAGCGGATCGAATTCGTGGATCGCTTCCACCTCGTCGCCGAACAGCGACACGCGCCAGGCGCGATCCTCACAGTGCGCCGGGAAGATTTCGATCACGTCGCCGCGCACGCGGAACGAGCCGCGATAAAAATCGCCGGCGGAACGCTTGTATTGCAGAGCCACGAGATCGGCGAGCAGTTGCCGCTGATTGAGCCGCTCGCCGCGGCGGATGGTGAAGGTCATGGCCGAATAGGTTTCGACCGAGCCGATGCCGTAGATGCATGACACCGAGGCGACGATGATCACGTCGTCGCGTTCGAGCAGCGCCCGCGTCGCGGCGTGGCGCATGCGGTCGATGTGCTCGTTGATCGAGGAATCCTTCTCGATATAGGTATCGGTGCGCGGGATATAGGCTTCCGGCTGGTAATAGTCGTAGTAGCTGACGAAATACTCGACCGCGTTATCGGGAAAGAAACTCCTGAACTCGCCGTAGAGCTGCGCCGCGAGCGTCTTGTTCGGCGCCAAAATCAGCGCCGGCCGCTGCGTTTCTTCGATGACCTTGGCCATGGTGAAAGTCTTGCCCGAGCCGGTGACGCCGAGCAGCACTTGGCTGCGGTCGTTGCGCCGTATGCCTTCGACCAAGTCTTTTATCGCCTGCGGCTGATCGCCCTTCGGATCGAATTCGGATTGGATGGCGAGGCGGCGGCCGCCCTCGGATTTTTCCGGGCGCGACGGCCGATGCGGCGTCCATGGATGCTCGAGAAATTCCGGACGGCCTTCGCGCAGCAAGCGCTCCAGCGACTGCTGACTCGCCGCGCTGCCGAATGCGGTTAGCCCTCCCTCTTTCGCCTCCCCGTGTAGGGGCGAGGTCGATCGCGCAAAGCGCGATCGGGCAGGGGTGATTTCGCCATAGCGGATCACCCCGCCCCGCTCGCTATCGGCTTGCGATCCTTCGCCTTCAGGGGGAGGCGAAGATGATGCCTCTTCCTCTTCGATGCCGAGCGAGCGTGCGAGATCGGGATCGAGCTCGCCAGGCGAGACCGGCGTGCGGCCGACATAGCTTTGCTGCGGCGGTTCGCCGAAACCGCGCGCCACCGAGGCGCGGGCGCGGTGCGCTTGCGCGAAGTCGGCGCGGCGATCCCAGGAATTATCGGGCGGCTGCTGCAATCCGCTGCGCTCTTCCGGCTTCTCGCGGCCCGCCTTCGAAGTGATCCCCGTCTGCGCGCCGATGCCGGCGCGGCCTTGGGCGATGCCCGGATTAAGGAGTTCCGCCAGTGACGGGTCGAGCGCCGCCGTGTCCGGGCGCGCTGCCTTGGCGCGCGTCGGCTTTGCCGGGTCCTTCTTCGAATGCTTTGCCGGATTGCGCGCCTGCGGCGTGCGCGGCCGATCGGGGCCTTTCGCCATCGCTACAATATGGGTCGAGTCTGGCGGTGAGGAAAGTGCTCGTCATTCCGGGCTCCTTGCTTTCGCTCGGCCCCGGAATGACGGAATTATTCCAGCCGGATCCCGGCGCGCTTGATGACTTCGCCCCATTTGTTGGCATCAGCGGCGATCAGCGCGGCGAACTCCTCGGGCGTGCCACCGGCCGGCTCATCGCCGACGTTCAGATAGAATTGCCGCATGCCCTGCGAGCGGAGCGCGCGATTGATCGCCCCGTTGAGTTGCTCGACGATTGGCCGCGGTACCCCGGCCGGCGCGATCACGCCGGCCCAGGTCGGCGCGGAATAGCCGGCAACGCCGGCCTCGGCGATCGTCGGCAGGTCGGGAAACGCCGGCGACCGGTGATCGCCGCTGGTGGCGAGCGGGCGCACTGCGCCGGAGCGCGCGAATGGCGCGGTCGAGTTGAGGCTTTCGAACATCAGCTGGACACGCCCGGCCATCAGATCGTTGATCGCCGGCGCCCCGCCTTTATACGGCACGTGGACGATCTCAGTGCCGGTCATGAATTTGAATAGCTCGCCGCCGACATGGCCCGGCGAGCCATTGCTCGATGAGGCATTGAGGAGCTTGCCGGGATTCTGCTTGGCATAGTCGATCAGTTCCGCGACGGAATGGAACGGTGTCGTCGGCGACACGACGAGCAAAAACTGGCCGCGCGCTACAAGCGCAATCGGTTGAAAATCGCGTTCGATCGCATAGGGCAGCGGCACAACCAAATGCCTGGTGATCGCCAGCGCGCCGATCGGGCCCATGCACAACGTGTAGCCGTCCGGCGCCGACTTGGCGGTGAGATCGAGGCCAAGCGTGAGCGCGCCGCCGGGGCGATCATCGACCACGACTTGCTGATGGAGTTCGTCCGCCAAGGCGGACGCGAGCACGCGCGTCAGCGTGTCGGTCGCACTGCCCGCGGCCTGCGGCACGATCATGCGGATCGGCCGCTCGGGATATTCGGCTGCCGCGTGCGTTGTGAAGACACAAGCGATGAAGATCAGAACCAATTCAACACGGCGCGTCATGCTGGCTCTCGGCTCGCGGTTCACACCATTCCGTCATGCCCGGCACTCGGGTCCCGCCTCTGGCGGACCCAAGTGTAAACTCCTGTGCCGGGCATCCCGATTCACATGGCGCCTCACATGGCGCCTCACATGGCGCCGCTGGTCCAGTTGAATCGAGATGGCCGGGACAAGCCCGGCCATGACACGCTAATGTCCTGGAATAAGGGAGGAATGTCCATGGCTTCGCTGGACTTCGGGCCGCTGTTCGCGCCCGGCCTGCCGCCGCCGGCGGCCAAATGGACCGGTTTCGCCAAATACAATTTCATCGGCGGCCATAACGACGCCGAGCAGTTGCCGCTCGCTGCGCTGATCAAAGCCACGAACGACGTGTTGACGCGCGAGGGCCGTAACCTCGCCACTTACGGCCTTGCCAGCGGGCCGCTCGGCTATCGGCCGCTGCGCGAATTTCTGGCGCGAAAACTCGAACGCACCGCTGGCATTCGCTGTGACGCCGACGAAATTCTCATCACCTCTGGCTCGCTGCAGGCGCTCGATCTGGTGAACGGAATCCTCCTGAAGCGCGGCGATACCGTGATCATCGAGCAGGCGACCTATCAAGGCGCGCTGACGCGGCTGCAACGGCTCGGCGTCGAAGCGGTCGGCATTCCGCTTGACGGCGAAGGCATGCGCATGGATGCGCTCGCGGCCGCGCTCGACGCGCTCAAGCGACGCGGCGCGCAAGCAAAATACATCTATACGATTCCGACAGTGCAAAATCCGACCGGAACGATCCTGAGCGAAGCGCGGCGGCACGAGATGCTGCGCCTTGCGGCGCAATACGGCGTGCCGATCTTCGAGGATGACTGCTATTCCGATCTGATCTGGGACGGCAAGCGGCCGCCGGCGCTTTATGCGATGAGCACGCACGGCGGCGTCATTCATATCGGCTCGTTTTCCAAGTCGGTGGCGCCGGCCTTGCGCGTCGGCTACATCGTCGCGCCGTGGCCGCTACTGGCGCGCATGCTCCCGCTCAAGACCGACGCCGGTTCGGGGGCGCTGGAGCAGATGGTGCTGGGCGAATTCTGCTCGGCGCAGTTCGATGCCCACGTGCCGGTTCTCACCCGCGCATTGCGGGCCAAGCTCGAAACCTTGATGGCGGTGCTGGACGAGCAATTTGGCACCGCGGTCGAATTCGAGGATCCCAAAGGCGGTATTTTTCTCTGGGTCAAACTGCCTGACCAGGTCGACACCCAGAAGCTGTTTGCGCCTGCGCTTGCCGCCGGGGTCGCCATCAATCCCGGCGCCGAATGGTCGACCGATAAAAGCTACGGCCGCAGCCGCACGCGGCTTTGTTTCGCCAATCCATCGCCTGAGGCGATCCGCGCCGGCATCGCAACGCTCGCCGAAGTGTGCCGCCGCGAATTCGGCGTGCCGGCGCGCATTGCCAATGTGGAGCGGGTGAGGGCGTAGGCTCAGAGGTCGGATGCCAGAGTTCAGATGACAGATCAGATTCAGAGATTGGACGGGCAGATTTCTTTCTGACCTCCGACCTCTGACATCCGACATCTGTTTCAATGCGCTCGGATCTCGTCAAATTTCAGAGACGCGCGTTCAAACTTGTCATTGAACAGCCACATCGCATCGAGAATTTCACGAAACGTCGCCGAAGTCCTTGCTCTGTCGACATGCCCGAAGGTGAAGATGCTGTTGTTGCGCAAATAGCGCATGATCGTCGGCTCGGAAATTTTGTAGTTCAACAAGTTCCCCGATCGAAGCGCAGCCCGCGTCGGGCTCGGGACAATCTGGATCAGCTCAAAGACCTTCATTTGATCGATCGGATCAGGCAAAGCTTTCACCAGCGCCGGTATTCGCAGGAACAGATCGGCATGGGCGTTCATGAGTCCATCCCGCACCGCGGTCCAGTGATTGAACCGATGATCGAGATTGCCGGCCCGCTTCTCTTCTTCGGTGTCGCGCGCAATAAGGGCAGGATCAAAAGCGGCAATCGACCCTTTGATCGCCGCCCATTTCCTTTGGCCGATCTCATCTTCCGCTATCCCGGTTTGCAGACTTCCCTTGTAGGTATTTGACCGCGCATTACCGATATTTTGATTGCCGTTGGTCTCGGCAAAGAACAGTCCGAGACTGATGCGGCCTGCCACGTCGGCACTTGATGGATCGAGCCCCTTGGCTCTGGTAATTGCGGTCCCCAGATCGACCACGTCTTTAAATGGCGTGTCGGATTTTTGCGCGTAAGCGGGCGGCGCCTGCATGATGTTGAACAATGCGCCATACTCGTCGAGCAACGGCTCATTGTCGGCATCGAAATAGGCTGGAGGAATTTTGAATTTGTTGAGCCTTCCGATTTTTGACGGCAGCGCGTCGGTAAGATCCTTGTACGTACTGAGCATGTCGTTGCGCGCGAGGTAGAGCACCTGCCCCGGCAAGTTCGCGAGCGGCTGTTTTGAATCGATTTGCGTGCGGCGCTGCTGCAAGACCGATTTAAAACGGCTTACGGCCGCATTGTATGAATTCATAGTGTCGGATTGTGCTTCCGTCAGAACGAGAGTCTGACCCGACGCGGGGGAGGTGAAGCCGACACCCGCAATGGCGCCCGTGACGAGCGAAACAGCGGTGAGGGTCATGGCGATACGCAATACCTTGATATTGACCATCGTCGAGGCCTTTCGTGTTCGACGCGATGGGCATTTTGCCGGTGTGCTCCCGCGATTCGAAGGGCGGGCGAGGAATATTCCTCGGCTCCAGGTTCCCATCTTACGGTCATAGGCGATACCATCGTTGCGGCGGATTTTAATTTTGCCACCGAGGCTAACGTTTGCTTTGCCAAAGCGGAAATGTAAGTGACTCGCAGGGGGCAATATGCGCCGCTTCGGCCCGCTGATCTTGAGCCTCATTGTGACTCTATCGCCGACTATCAGCCGCGGCGGCAGCTACCCTGATGGGCCGATCAGGCTGGTGGTCGGTTTCGGGGTTGGCGGGCCGACCGATATTCCGGCGCGGTTCATCGCCGACAAGCTCAGCGAGGCGCTCGGCCAACGCGTCTTTGTCGAGAATAAGCCGGCCTCGGGCGGCATAGTCGCCACGCGTGACGTGATCGCGCGGCCGGCCGACGGCTATACGCTCCTTCTATGCACGCATTTTGAGCCGATCAACCTCGCCGCTTACAAAGATCCCGCTTTTAAGCTTAGCGATTTGGCGCCCATTTCCCTGATCGCCAGATATTACTACGGGCTTGCGCTGTCGAACGCGATTCCGTCCACCGACATCCGCTCGTTCATCGCTTATGCCAAAGCGCATCCTGGCGAGGTGAACTACGGCACGGTCGGCTTTGGCTCAGCCCAGGAAATTCTGGCGCGACAGCTGGAGAAGGTCGCCGGCATCACGATGAATCAGGTGCCATTTCGCGGCGGTGCGCAACCCGTGCAGGAGATCGTCGCCGGGCGCATTGACTTCTACACCGCGCCGCCACTTGCCCTCATCCCCCACTATCGTGACCAACGCCTAAAAATAATTGCTGTCAGCAGTCCGGAGCGGTTGAACGTGTTGCCCGAGGTGCCGACACTGGTGGAGGCGGGTATTAATTTCATCCGCTCCGGCTGGCTCGGCGTCTGCGCGCCGGCAGGCACGCCCGCCGCGATCATAGAGCTTCTCAATCGCGATATTGCACCGATTGTCCACTCGCCCGACTATCGCGCATTGATCGAAAACGCGGGCTCGATCGCTGCGGCTTCGACGCCGGACGAACTCGCGAAAATCATGCGACAGACGCTGGCCGAAGTGGCGCCGACCATCGCCGAATTCCACCTGCAGCGAGAATAACCGGGCGACGACGCTAAAACCCGCGCACCACCTCGGTGACGTGTTCGACATCCGGCGGCGAGGCGAAGCAATGACCGACCAGCTTGCGCCATTCCTGGAAATCAGCCGAGCCGCGAAAATCGACCGTGTGGTTTTCGACCGTGTCCCAGCCGACGAATAAGCGGTAGCGGCTTGGCTTCTCGGTCGAGCGGCGCAATTCCATGCTGCGGCAGCCCTTGGCGCGCTTAAAAATTGGGACGGCTTGCTTCACCCCGTTCTCGAATTCCGCTTCGGTGCCCGGCTTGACGTCGATCTGCGCGATTTCGGTGATCATCTTTACCTTCCCCTGTAATGGCCGTTGTGATGGTTGTCTTGGCGTAGAACGGTCCGCTCGGACCGTCTTTTATCATCGTCGCGGCGCAAACTCGCCTCAGCTTTGCAATCAGCTCTTGCGCAGTACCGATGACAGCAATGCGCTTAAGCGGGCTTCCCTCCCGCCGTGCCGGCGCGCTAGGCTTCGGCATCAGCACCCATCAGCACACCTACGCATAGGTTCATCATGATCGACGTCTATTATTGGACCACACCCAACGGCCACAAGGTCACAATTTTTCTCGAGGAAGCCGGATTGGAATACAAGATCATTCCAATCAATATCGGCAAAGGCGAGCAGTTCAAGGCGGATTTCCTGGCGGTGTCGCCGAACAACCGCATTCCGGCGATCCTCGACCATAAGCCCGCTGATGGCGGCAAACCGATCTCGGTTTTCGAATCCGGCGCGATTCTGCTTTATCTCGCCGACAAGGCCGGCAAATTCATCCCGAAAGATTTGCGCGGCCGCACTGCGGCGCTGGAATGGCTGTTCTGGCAGATGGGTGGTCTCGGCCCGATGTCCGGGCAGAACAATCACTTCGCCCATTATGCGGTCGACAAGATCCCCTACGCGATCGATCGTTACCGCAATGAGGTGAACCGGCTCTATGGCGTGATGGATCGGCGGCTCGCCGGCCGCGAATATCTCGCCGGTCCTTATTCGATCGCCGACATGGCCGCTTATCCGTGGGTCGTGCCGTGGGAACGGCAGGGCCAGAATCTCGCCGATTTCCCGCATCTCAAGCGCTGGTTCGAGGCGATCAAGGCGCGGCCCACAGTGGTCAAGGCTTATGAGTGGACGCCGAAGATTAATCCCGGCGCGGGCGGCATCCGCACCGCGGAAGAGCGCGCTATTCTGTTCGGGCAAACTGCGCAGTCGGTCGCGGCGATGGCGGGGGCAAAGCAATAAGGTCGTGGCGCTCGTTCCTGCGCAGGCGCGATCTCAGATCGCCCGATTGGCCTGCGTGGGAATGAGCAGAGATAAGCTCGCCCTGGCGTTAGCTGCTACTGCTGCGCCGCTCCGCCGAGATAACCCGCGATCTTCCAGGCGCCGCTTTGTTTGGTGTAGCAGATTTGGTCGCCGCCGAGCGGCGACACCGATTGCGCATCGACATATCCGGCTTTGCCGGACGGCGCTGCCACGTGCAGAAAGAATGGGTCGTTGGGATTGGTCGGCGGCGCGGTGTCGGGCAATACACGGACGAGATTCATGCCGAGCTTCTCGATCACTGGCGAATTAGGCTGCGCCGCGGCGTGCAACTCCACGCCGTTTTTGTTGGGATAGCCCCATTCGCCGGGATCGGTCTGGGTTGCCTTGGTAAGCGCTTCCAAAGCGTTGGTATCGAGATTCGGGTCGGCCGGAGAGCAAAGAACGCCCGGTTGCTGCGGTGATTCCGCCGCCGACGCTTCGGTGGCGAAGCCGGCCAATATCTGCCAACCCGAGTCATCCGCTGCGCCAAGATCAATCGCCTTGGCGAGATTTTCGATGCCGGATTTGCGCGGATCGGCGAGATTCTTGTCCTGAACCCAGAAGAAGTCTTGCCTCACCACCATTCTGCCAAGCGCGGCCCGATCCTTATGCGCGGCGACCTCGGCGAGCTGGTTGCGAAAAGCGGTGAAGCTCGGATCGTTCAACGTCGGCGGCGGCGTCACCGGCACCGTCCGATAAGGTTTGATCGGCGGCGGAGGCGGCGGCTTGAAACCGCCGGGGGGCAGCGGCAACTGCCCTTGCTGCGCCAAGCCGGGATGCTCGGCGAGAACCGCCATGGCGGCAGCAATTGCTAAAGCGGCAATCAGCCGACGGCGCATGAAAAACCTCCTGGTCCATAGGCATATATTGAAGCGGCTAACGGCAAATTGCGACCGGGCTGCGGCGACGTGCGAGGTATTGTCAGCGATATGACTTCAATACGATTTGGGCAGTCCCAAAACTTTTTCGGCGATGAAGCAAAGCACAAGCTGCGGTGAAACCGGCGCAAGCTTGGCGATCATGATTTCCCGAAAATAACGCTCGACGTGATATTCCTTGGCATAGCCGTAGCCGCCATGGGTCGCGATCGCGGTTTGGCAGGCTTTGAATCCGGCTTCGGCGCCGAGGTATTTGGCGGCGTTCGCCGCAGGCCCGCAGGCAATGCCGTGATCGTACTGCCAAGCGGCCTTTAACATCATGAGGTCGGCCGCCTCCAGTTCCATCCAGCATTCCGCAAGGGGATGCTGAATCGCTTGATTTTGTCCGATCGGCCGGCCGAACACGATGCGCTCTTTGGCATAGGAGCTTGCCCGCGCCAGCGCAGCGCGGCCCAGTCCTATTGCTTCGGCGGCGACCAGGATCCGCTCTGGATTAAGCCCGTGCAGGAGATACTCGAAGCCGCGGCCCTCTTCCCCGATCCGGTCCGCGGCCGGCACCGGCAGGCCGTCGATGAACAGCTGGTTGGAGTCGACTGCCTTGCGCCCCATTTTCGCGATCTCGCGCACCTCGACGTAACGCCGATCGAGCGCCGTATAGAACAAGCTGAGACCATCCGTGGATTTGCGGCCGCTGCCGAGCGGCGCGGTGCGCGCCAGGAGCAGCATTTTGTCAGCGACCTGCGCGGTGGAAATCCAAATCTTTGCGCCGCTGATGACATAAACGTCGCCGCGGCGCTCCGCCCGCGTTTTAATCTTGCCGGTCTCGAGCCCGGTATCCGGTTCGGTCACCGCGAAACAGGCCTTTTCCTTGCCGGCTGCGATCGGCGGCAGCATGCGGCGCTTCTGCTCCTCGCTGCCGTAAACCGCGACAGGATTGAGCCCGAAAATGTTCATGTGGATCGCCGAGGCGCCGGACAGGCCGGCGCCTGACGCCGCCACGGCTTGCATCATGACCGCGGCTTCGCTGACGCCGAGGCCCGAGCCGCCGTGGGCTTGCGGAACGCAGACACCGAGCCAGCCATCGGCGGCCATTGCGCGATAAAACTCTTCGGGGAACTGCCCATCGCTGTCGCGCTTGAGCCAATAATCGTCGCCGAAGCGCGCACAGATGTTTTCGACAGCGGCGCGCACCGATTGCTGAAGCTCAGTGGGGGCGAAGTCGATTGACGTTACTCCGGGAGCCCGACGCGGGCGGGCGATACTAGTGTCCCGATTCCGATGTTCGCACGCTTTGTCGGCACGCTCTCATGCGAACTTCGGAATCAAAAGGGGACACTAGCAAATATATAGTTCTAGTGCGGCTTTTGGATTTGAAGTTCCTATGAGAGTTACCGGCTGAACTGTAGGAACTTCAAATCCACCGCACTAGGCCACGATTACTCGCCACGAAACCGCAGTCTGTCTACTCCGCCGCCTGCAGATCGGATGCATCGATGAAGCCGCCGGCCTGGCGCCGCCACAAAGCCGCGTAATGGCCGTTTTGCGCCAGCAGGTCGCGGTGCGAGCCCTGCTCGGCGATACGGCCATTTTCCAGCACGACCAGCCGATCCATCTGTGCGATAGTGGAAAGCCGATGTGCGATCGCAATCACGGTCTTGCCGGCCATCAGCGTGCCAAGGCTCGATTGGATAGCGGCTTCGACCTCGCTGTCGAGCGCCGAGGTTGCTTCGTCGAATACCAGGATCGGTGCGTCTTTGAGGATGACGCGGGCGATGGCGATGCGCTGGCGCTGGCCGCCGGACAGCTTCACGCCGCGTTCGCCGACATGGGCGTCATAGCCGCGCCGCTCGTGCCAGTCTTCCAGTTCGAGGATGAACTCGTGAGCATGCGCCAGTCTGGCGGCGCGTTCGATCTCTTCTTCGCTGGCGGAAGATCGGCCATAACGGATATTGGCGCGGATCGAACGATGCAGCAGCGAGGTGTCCTGCGTCACCACCGAAATTTGCGCACGCAATGATTCCTGCGTCAGCTGCGATATGTCCTGACCGTCGATCAGGATCGATCCGACCTCCAGCGGGAAGAACCGCAACAGCAGGTTGACGACCGTCGATTTGCCGGCGCCGGATCGGCCAACCAGTCCGATCTTCTCGCCGGGACGGATGGTCAGGTTGAAATCCTGCAACACGCCGGCTTCGCGGCCATAGCCGAAGCTGACATTCTTGAACTCGACCCTTCCGGCGCGCACCGTCAAAGGACGCGCATCGACCGGATCGGGCAATTGCAGCGGCCGCGCGATGGTCAGCATGCCCTCTTGCACGACCCCGAGATCTTCGAAGATTTCGGTGATCCGCATCGCAATCTGGCGCGACATATTGGTGAGCTGGAAGGTCAGCGGCAGGACCATGGCAATGGCGCCGACTTCGACCGCGCCATAGCGCCACAGCAGCAGCGCAAGCGCGCCCGATCCGGCGATCAGCAAGGCATTGAGCAGGTCGAGGATGGTGCCGAAGGCGGTGAGCAGCCGCTGCGCGGCCGAGAACAGATCGACGTGACGATCGACCGCGCGGCGCACATACTGGTCTTCGTCGTTGGCGCGCGCGAACAGCTTAACAGTCAGAATGTTGGTGTAACTGTCGACGATACGTCCCATCAGCGTCGAGCGCGCCTCCGAAGACCTTTTGGAGCGGTCGCGCATGCGCGGCACGAAATACAAGAGCAGCGCGGCATAGGCGCAGAACCAAAGCAGGATCGGTACGGCGAGCCAGCGGTCGGCCGCGGCGGTCAACGCGATGGCCGAAGCGCCGTACACGAAAATGTACCAAACAGTCGTGATCGTCGCTGTCAGTGTCGAGCGCACCGACGGGCCAGTCTGCATCACGCGATTGGAAATGCGGCCGGCGAAATCGTTCTGGAAGAATGCCCAGCTCTGCCGCACCACGTGCCAATGCGACTGCCAGCGGATCAGGCCGGTAAACGGCGCCGCGATCGCCTGATTGGTGATGAGATAGCGCGTGAAAGTTACCGCCGGCCGCACGACGATCACCACCACTGCCATGCCAAGAAACCATGGCCAGCCGTCGGCAACGAGCCGTTCGGGCGGCGTTTTGGTCACGAGCGTAACGACGCGGCCGATGAACCAAGGCACCGCGCTGTCGCCCAGCGCCACCAGCAATTCTACCACGAACAACGCCGCGAACAGCCATTTGGCTTGGCGGGCGAAATGCCAGAGGAACGCAAGCAGGCTGGGCGGCGGTTCCGGATGCTCCGGCGCTGCGGTGGGCGTGAGGAATCGTTCGAAGCGCGAAAACATTTCAATTGGTTACAGGCCGCGGATGGCCGCCGTCAATTGGCTGGGCCTGTTCGCTGGCGCAGCCGGCGCGCCCATCGGTGCGGTGCGGCGCAATCGCGCATCACGACAGGACTGCTGACCTTTTCGCCTCTAGCGCGGTGGATTTGAAGTTCCTACAGTTCAGTCGGAAGCTTTCATAGGAACTTCAAATCCAAAACCGCACTAGAATTATATATTTGCTAGTGTCCCTTTGATTCCGAAGTTCGCATGAGAGCGAGCCGACAAAGCGTGCGAACTTCGGAATCGGGACACTAGCGACACGTGTCATCGTCCAACGCGGAGGGCAGTCCAAATTTCGCACGAAGAGGATAGGCCATGCCGGCAAGCGCGATGAAACGGCGGACGATTACAGGAACGCGTCTCGCTGGCGCGCTCATCGCGGTTCTGGCAAGCGGTGCTCTGGCGTCCGCGGAAACTTACCCATCACATCCAGTGACGATGATGGTCGGTTTTCCGCCGGGCGGTCCGACCGACACCCTGGCGCGCATACTGGCCGATGGGATGCAAGCTCCGCTCGGCCAACCGGTCGTGGTCGAAACCTTGAGCGGCGCCAGCGGCACGCTGGCGACCGGACGCGTCGCCCACGCCAGGCCGGACGGTTACACGATCGGCATTGGGCAATGGTCGAGTCACGTCGCCTCGCCGGCGATCTATCCGCTCGACTACGACGTCGTGCGCGACCTTCAGCCCATTTCCCTGCTCGCCGCCTCGCCGTTGTGGATCATAGGCAGAGAAACGCTGCCGCCGGCGAACATGGCCGAGCTGATCGAATGGATCAAAGCGAGGCCCGCCGGGACGACGTTTGGCACCGTTGGCATGGGCAGCGCCGGTCATCTGTGCGGGATTTATTTTTCGCAGAAGGCCGGATTGCACTTGCAATTTGTGCCCTATCGCGGCGGCGGACCGGCGATGCAGGACCTGATCGGCGGACAAATCGATCTGGCCTGTCTGGAAGCAAGCGCCGGGCTGGCTTACGTGCAGGCCGGCAAATTCAAAGCTTATGCCGTGATGAGCGATCAGCGCTGGCCAAAATCGCCCGACACGCCGACCCTGGTCGAATGCGGCATACCGGGAGCGACGATCAACTTTTGGCATGGCTTGTGGACCACCAAAGGCACGCCGAAAGAGGCTGTCGATCGCCTGGACGCGGCGGTGATGAGCGCATTCGCTAATCCCGCCGTGCAACAGCGGCTGGAAACGCTCGGCCAAGTGATATTTCCGCGTGACCAGCAAAATCCGGCGGGGCTTGCCGCCCATCACAAGGCGGAGATCGACAAATGGTGGCCGATCATCAAGGCCGCCGGCATCAAGGCCGAATGAGTCTCTCTGCTTATGCTCTGCTCAGACGGCCGGCACGGCGGCCGCGGGCCGGAACTCCATCGGCACATAGTCGGGCTGATTGACGACGCGATCGAGCCAGGCGCGGATTGCTGGAAATGGCGCCAGATCGTAACCGCATTGCGGAGCGACGTGGGTATAGGCGTATAGCGCGATGTCGGCGATGGTGTAATGGCCGGCGACAAAGAAGTCGTAGAGCGCGAGATGTTTGTCCATGACGCCGAGCGCGCGGTTGCCTTCCTCCATCCAATCTTCCAGCGCATGCTGCTGCAATTCGCGGCCGCCTTTGACCAGCGTTAGCCAAAAATAGGCAGCGCCGAGATTCGGCTCCAGACTGTGCTGTTCGAAGAACATCCATTGCAGGGATTCGGCCCGGCCGATGCGATCTTCGGGAGCGAGTGGGGTGCCGCCGGCGATGTACCAGAGGATGGCGTTGGACTCGGCCAGATAGCGCCCAGGCGCCACTTCCAGGAGCGGCACCTGTCCATTGGGATTTTTGGCGAGAAATTCCGGCGTGTGGCTGTCGCCCTTGAGGATGTCGATCTCGATCAGGCGATAGGGAATGCGCAGCTGTGCCAGCGCCAGCCGCGTCTTGTAGCTGTTTCCCGAACGCTGCATTGAATAGAGCGTAAACATTGCTGCAAGGCTTACCGCTTCAGCGCGGCAATGTCATGGCAGCTCATGTCATGGCAGCTCATACAGCTCGGGTTCCATCGCTATTGCCGAGCGTCGCCGCAGCCGAGCCGTCGCAGTGTTGCGGACGGAACGCGGCTGAGCAGAAAATGCCGCAGATGTGAGCGCCCAGCGGGCTTTTGCGCTTGCCTGCGCCGCCAGGCGGCTTTACCAAGCGAGCCGTCTTTGATGGAGAATCGCAATGGCCTTTCTCGCGGACCAGATCATGCGCATCAAGCCGTCGGCGACCATCGCCGTCACGGACAAAGCGCGTGCGCTCAAAGCGGCTGGCCGCGATGTGATCGGGCTTGGCGCCGGCGAGCCGGACTTCGATACGCCGGAGAACATCAAGGAGGCCGCCATCAACGCGATCCGCGACGGCAAGGCTTCGAAATATACGGCGGTCGACGGAATTGCCGAGCTCAAGGCCGCGGTGTCGCGCAAGTTCAAGCGCGAAAACAAGCTCGATTACAAGCCGTCGCAAATTATCATTGGTACCGGCGGCAAGCAGATTCTCTACAACGCGCTGGTCGCGACCCTTAATCCCGGCGATGAGGTGATCATCCCGGCGCCCTATTGGGTGAGCTACCCGGAAATGGTGTTGCTGGCCGGCGGCGAGCCGGTTCCGGTCGTCACCACGATGGAAGCCGGCTACAAGATGAAGCCCGAGGCGCTGGAGCGCGCCATCACGCCGCGCGCCAAGTGGATCATTTTCAACTCGCCGTCCAATCCGACCGGCGCCGCCTATAGGCGCGACGAGCTCAAGGCGATCACCGACGTTCTGGTGCGCCATCCGCACGTCCATGTCATGGCCGACGATATGTACGAACATCTCGTCTATGACGACTTCGAGTTTTATTCGCCGGCGCAGCTCGAGCCGCGGCTCTACGAGCGCACGCTGACCGTCAACGGCGTGTCGAAGGCCTATTGCATGACCGGCTGGCGTATCGGCTATGGCGGCGGACCGGAGAACCTGATCAAGGCGATGGCAATGATCCAATCGCAGTCGACGTCGAACCCGACCGCGGTGGCGCAATGGGCGGCGGTCGAAGCGCTCGATGGGCCGCAGGATTTCATCGCCAAACACAACAGGATTTTCAAGGAGCGGCGCGACCTCTGCGTCTCGATGCTCAATCAGGCGAGAGGCATCCAGTGCCCGAAGCCGGAAGGCGCGTTTTATGTCTATCCGTCCTGCGCCGGCACGATCGGCAAGACGGCGCCGACCGGCAAGAAGCTCGCCAGCGACGAGGATTTCGTCACCGAATTGCTGGAAGCGGAGGGCGTCGCGGTCGTGCAGGGGACGCCCTTCGGCGTCGGCCAGGCGTTCCGTATTTCCTATGCGACCGCGACCAGCGCGCTGGAAGAGGCCTGCACGCGCATCCAACGCTTCTGCGGTAATTTGCGGTAATAATACGTCATGGCCAGGCTTGTCCCGGCCATCTCGCTTCGACAGGCAATGCCCACCGGATCGGGATGCCCGGCGACATAGGCAAGCGAAGCGACGCCGTTCTTCGAACGGCTATGCGCGGGCATGACGCCAATAATTCTGAGTGGCGCTAGCTCACCCCGTCGGCGGCGCGAGCTCGTCCAACCCCTTTTGCCGCGCCTCGGGGCCGAGCTGCGTCACCGACACCGCAGCGATAAACAGCAGTGTGGCAAGGCATGCGAACACCGTCGTCAGGCCCCAGCCATTCTGTATCCACAGAATGGTCGGCAGGATGAACGCGGTCGCCAGCCGGCCGACGCCCGAAGCCCAGCCAAAACCCGACGCTCGCGCATTGGTCGGAAACACTTCTGAGGTGAAAATCTGCATGGAGTTGCCGGCGACTTGGACGAAGAACACCATGATGAAACCGGCGATCATGAGCTCCGTTGGAGTGCCGGCATTGCCGAATACGATCGCCATCAAGCCGGCGCCGATAAAGGCGAAAACTGAAGTAATCTTGCGGCCGAATTTATCGAGCGCGTACATCATGAAAATGCTCGCGGTCGGCACCGCGAAATTCATCACCAGCGTGTATTGAAGCGACTTGGTGATCGTGAACCCTTTGGCATTCATGATGTTCGGCAGCCAGGCGCCGAGCCCGATCGCGATACCGAAGAACGCGGTGAAGCAGATCATCCCGGCGATGACGCGCCGCGGGAACATCCGGAAAACCAGCGCGAATGGATCGCTCTTGGTGTTGCTGGCGGCGTCGGTCGCCAGCGGCTCCTTCGGTCGGGCAATGCCGAGGCGCTCAAGCACGTTCAGCGCCTGCTCGCCTCTGCCATGCGTCGCCAGGTAGCGCGGCGATTCCGGGAGCGTAAAGCGGAACACCCAGACGATCAGCGCACCAACGCCGATGACGATCCAAACGCCGCGCCACACTTGATCGGCAGAGTCGAACATGCTGCCGAATAGCAGCACGAGCGCGGTCCCGATCGGCCACACGCAAGCCCCGCCGATGAAATGCACGATCGCGAGGATGCGGCCGCGGATCCGTTTGGGCGAATATTCGCCAGCATAGGCGAATGCCAACGGCTGCTCGGCACCGAGACCGAGGCCGGCAATGAAGCGGCAGATTGCCAGCAAAGTCACGCTCGGGGCAAACGCGCCGAGGATCGTGAAGATGCCGAACAACAAGAGGTTGAACTGATAGATGAAGCGGCGGCCGAACCGATCGCTGAATTCGCCTTGTCCGGCGGTGCCGATGCACATTCCGAAGATTGCGGCGCTGCCGATGATCGCGGCTTCTGCCGGCGTGGTGAACCCGGATTTGATGATGTACGGAATGAGGGAACCGAGGATGGTAAAGTCGATGACGTCGAAGAAATAGCCGGCGGCGATCAGCCCAATCACGCGGCGATGCAGCGGCGAAATTTTCGCGTCGTCGAGCGCCGAACCGACGAATGCTTCGATTGTCTGGACCATCGCATCCTCCCCCGTGGCATTGCCTTGGCCGCTTGAGCGGCTCGCTGCCTTCAACTGTGAAAGGGCTCCGGGCCGCTGTCAATGCAGGCTGCTCGCCATAGCAGTCCGGGATGGCGGTCCGACGTGCCTGTCCGACGTGGCGGTCCGATCAGCCGCCCTCGAACTGTAAAATGTAAAGGCCGGCGTTGGAATCGGTGACATACATCACGCCCTGCGCGTCGACGAAGCAATCGCAGGATTGAATGACCTTGGGCCGGTTCGGCCGCGGATCGTACATGCGCTCGGGATCGGGCGGCACGAAGAAGCCGATTTCCCGCGGCGCGAATGGATTGGCGATGTCGTAGGCGCGCACGCCGGCATTGTGCATGGTGGCGAAAATGATGCGCGAACTTTGAAACGCACCCGGCCGGTTCTCCCACAGATTATGCGGTCCGAAATTGCCGCCCTTCTTGCAGTAATCGGCGTCATCGGGAATCGGCATTGTCGCAATGCTCACCGGATTGGACGGCTCGCGAATGTCGAAGATCCAGATGTAACGCAGGCCAAGCTTGCAATCGGCGAAATTGGCTTCGTCGGCGACCACGAGCAGGTTGCGATCCGGCAGCGGCAATGGCGAATGGGTGCCGCCACCGAACGGCGGATCCCAGTTGCGATAAGCGATCATCTTGGGCTTTTGCGGATCGGCGACGTCAACGACGCTCAACCCGCCGTCGCGCCAGGCGCCATAGGCGAGATTGCCCGCAACCAGCGCGTGATGCAGCGCGTAGCGTTTGCCCTTCGGCCAATTCGGCGTCTCGCCGCCAGCCGTCCACATGCCGGTCAGCCAGAATTTGCCGACCACTTCCGGTTTGGTCGGTTCCGCCATGTCGACGATCGCCAGCACATGATCGGAAAATTCCGGCAGATGCACCGAGACGTAGGCATAACGGCCGCCGACATACCAGATGCGGTGCGGCCCCAAGCCGCCAAGCGGCAAGAATGCGATTTCGCGCGGCGCGTCGCCGCGCGTCAGATCGTAAATGCGCAGTCCGCCGGTAAACTTCTGACCCTCCAGCGCTGCGCCCGCCGCTCCGGAAAAATACGCTTCCTGGCTGACCTGCATGGTCCAGACGCTCGGCCCGTTCACCGCTAGCAGCAGATCGTCGTGAGTCTGCAGATGGTGTGCGCGTGTGTTCGGCAGGCAAGGGAGGAAATTTACCGGCTTGGGATTTTTCGCATCGCGCACGTCGATGATGGTGATGCCGTTCGAAAATCCGTGGCCGATATAGGCGTAGCCGCGGTTGACCATGACCTGCACGCCGTCGCCGCGGCCGCCTTGATCGGTATGACTGAGAAATTTGATGTTTCGGGCGGCAACGGCACTCATTAATGCGTCTCCCTCTGCAGTGTTTATCGCAGACCTGGATAGCCGGGACAGGCCCGGCCATGACAATGTAAGGTGAAATCCGCATGCGAATGGAAGAAACGCACGATGGCTAACGCGAATAATTCAACCGACAAAGTAGAAGGCCTGATTGCCGTCGACAAGATCGGCACCAAAGTCCTGTTCCTCAATCCGCAGACCTTTGTGACGGAAGTCGTGATCGATGGCTTCCCCCGCACCGTGCACGAGTTGTTGGTGGTGCCGGAAACCGACTTCGCCTATGTGCCGATCTTCGGCGACGGCATTCACGGCCGCAATCCCAATCCGCAGCATCACCTCTGCGTCTTCGATCTGCACAAGCGCGCCCATGTCGCTACGATCGATCTGCGCCCCTATATCGCGCCGCATACGCTCAAGCTCGGACCAGATGGATTTATTTACATTACTTGCGAGAATTCGGCTGTGGTGGCGGTGATCGACCGCAAAAGCAATAAAGTCGTGGACGCAATCGATTCCGGCTCAACCAACGGCCATCGGCTGATCATCGCGCCGGACGGCCAGCGCCTCTATACCGAGAACGAGGAAGACGCCACCGTCTCGGTCATCGACCTGCCGAACCGCAAACTGCTCGGCAAGATCGCTACGCCGCGGCCGCTCGCCGGCATCGCGATTTCGCCCGACGGCCGCACCGTGGTTGCGGTCGACGATGCGCAGCCGACGCTGTTTTTGATCGACACGCAGGCCGGCCGCGTGCGCGAGGAAATCGTGCTCAAGGATGTGCCGAAGCCGGCGCAGATCGCGCGCTATGCGCCGGACAATAGCCTACTTGCCGTGAGTAGCCTCAACAGCGACATGGTCAGCCTGATTGATCCCTCGTTCCGCGAGCAGACTGCGATCAAAGTGGGCTCCCAGCCCATGGACATGGCGTTCCGCGGCGACGAGCTGTTTGTCGCCTGCCAAGGCGACGGTTCGGTGCACATCATCGATATTCCCGGCAAGCGCACGAAGGGCAGTTTTTCGGCCGGGAAAGGCTGCGAGTCGCTGGGATTTTTCTAATCACCGCCTTAATCATGCGGAAAACCAGGGGAGACGCGGGCCGCGTTCTCGCCTAGAATAAAGCCAAGGGCGCGGGCGTGCGAGGGAGCAAGCAAGATGGCGTTTAGAGGTATTCAAGCCCTGCTCATCGGAGCGGCGGCGCTGGCGGTGACTGCAACCATTCCGGCCGATGCACAGCCGCGGCGCGTGCAAGTCGGCACCTTGGCCTGCTCGATTTCGGCTGGAGTGGGGCTGGTCGTGGCCTCGCAGCGTAATGTGAGCTGCAACTTTCAGCCGGATAACGGACCGCCGGAAGCCTATACCGGAACCATGACCAGGGTCGGTGTCGACGTGGGCTTCACCACCGGTGGCGCGATGGTCTGGGGCGTGTTCACGGATACCAATCGCTTCGCCGGCATGTTGAACGGGACCTATGCCGGCGCGACTGCCGAAGCGACCGCTGGGGCCGGTGTCGGCGCCAATATGCTGATCGGCGGGTCGAACCGTTCGGTCGCGCTGCAGCCGCTCTCGGTGCAAGGCCAAGTCGGCCTCAACGTTGCGGCTGGCGTCGGCGCGCTGGAACTGCATTTGGCCCAGTAATTTGGCCCAGTAATTTGGCCCAGTAATTTGGCGCGTAATTTAAGCGCACTAATCGCGCCGTCATTATAATTTCGGGCACAGACTCTGCGCCAGCGTGTTCGTTGCACGCGTTTTGCCGGGCGGCTTGAGCGATTCAACCGTCGATTTTTTTGCCACCCGCTCTGGGCGCCGGACCCGGGCGCAGTGTCACGCCTCTTGACCGGCCCCCGTTACCGCTGAAACGATAGCTTTCTCATTAAGCAATAGCTCCCCGCGGCCCGCGCCGGATGACGGGTTCGCCTTCGGGAGGCGGTGCGGGAGGTAACAATGGCGACAAACGGCGGCAATGGTACACGCGCGGTGGGGCCGCGCTGCGTCGCACTGGTTGGTCCGTTCCAGAGCGGCAAGACGACACTGCTTGAAGCGATCCTCGCGCGTACCGGCGCGATTCAGCGCCAGGGTACGATCGAAGCCGGCAATACGGTCGGCGATTCCAGCAAAGAGGCGCGCCATCACCGCATGAGCGTTGAACTTACTGTCGCCACCACGAACTTCATGGGCGACAATTATACGTTTCTCGATTGTCCGGGCTCCGTGGAATTCGTTCACGACATGCGCGCCGTGTTGCCGGCAATCGACGCCGCGGTTGTCGTCTGCGAAATGGATGAAAAGAAGATCCCCCAGCTCCAGCTGATCCTGCGCGAACTCGAAGACTGGAAAATCCCCCGTATCTTGTTCGTCAATAAGATCGACAAAGGCAACGCCGCCGTCCGCGACGTTCTCAATCTGCTGCAGCCGGCCTCGCGCACCAAGCTGATCCTCCGCCAGATCCCGACTTTCTCCGGCGACATCATCACCGGCTTCGTCGATTTGGCGCTGGAACGTGCGTTCGTTTACAAGGAATATGCGCCCTCGCAGGTCGTGGCGCTGGAAGGCGACGCCGCCGATCTGGAGAAGACGGCGCGCTTTTCCATGCTGGAAACGCTCGCCGACCACGACGACGAGCTGATGGAGCAATTGCTCGAGGATATCCAGCCGCCGCGCGACAAGGTGTTCGACGATCTGAGACGCGAATTGCGCGAGGGTATGGCGTGTCCGGTCCTGATGGGCACGGCGGCACGCGCTAACGGCGTGCTGCGGCTCTTGAAGGCGCTGCGCCATGAATCTCCGGGCGTGGCCGAGACAGCCAAGCGGCTTGGGGTCAAATCGGGCAGCGATGCCGTCGGCTATGTGCTGAAAACAATGCACACGGCGCACGGCGGCAAAATGTCGGTCGTACGGATGCTCGCCGGCCAGGCCGGTGATGGCACTACGTTTCTGACCGGGGACGACGAGGCCGGACGCGTCGCCGGCGTCTTCAAACTTCTCGGCCAGTCCAGCGAGAAGCGCGGTCCGGCCGCGGTCGGCGAAACTGTCTCCTTCGCCAAGCTGGAAAAGGCCAAGACGGGCGACACGCTGTCGGCTGGCAAGCAGCCGCATCCGCCGCTCGCCAAAGTGGCGCCCTATCCGCCAGTGCTTGCCATCGCCATTTCGGCAAAGGAACGCAAAGATGACGTCAAACTGGGCCAGGCGCTCAACAGGCTGGCTGAGGAAGACCCCTCGATCACCATCGTGCACAACCCGGAAACGCACGAAGTCGTGCTGTGGGGCCAGGGCGAAATGCACCTGCGGGTTGCCACCGAGCGCTTAAGCGATCGCTACGGCATAGCCATCGAGCGGCGCACCCCGAGCGTCGGGTACCGTGAAACCATCCGCAAATCGATCGTGCAGCGCGGGCGGCACAAGAAACAATCAGGCGGCCACGGTCAATACGGCGACGTGGTGCTCGAGATCAAGCCGCGGCCGCGCGGCTCTGGATTCTCGTTCGAGGAAAAGATCACCGGCGGCGTCGTGCCGCGCAATTACATCCCTTCGGTCGAGGAGGGCGTCATCGACGCGCTCAAGCATGGCCCGCTCGGCTTTCCGGTGGTCGATCTGCATGTGGCGCTGATCGACGGCTCGTATCACACCGTCGATTCCTCCGACATGGCGTTCCGCACGGCGGGGCGGATCGGCCTCGTCGAGGGCTTGCCGCAATGCCAGCCGGTGCTGCTCGAACCGATTCATCTGGTCGAGATTGTTTGTCCGAACGAAGCGACGGCGAAGATCAATGCGCTGATGTCAAGCCGGCGCGGTCAGATTTTAGGCTTCGATACAAGGGAAGGCTGGGACGGCTGGGATATGGTGCGCGCCAAAATGCCGGAAGCTGAAATCGGCGATCTGATCGTCGAGATTCGTTCGGCCACTGCCGGCGCTGGCACCTTCACGTTCAAGTTCGATCATATGGCCGAACTCACTGGCCGCACTGCCGACCAGATCATCGCCGCCCGCCGCGCTGCGGAGTGAATTTTCTCTGCGTCATTCCGGATCGACGCGATGTCGAGTCCGGAATCCATATTCACGAATCGTGGCTATGGATTCCGGGCCCTCGCTTTCGCTCGGCCCCGGAATGACGATAGCAATGGAGAACCCAGCCAATGCCAGCCTATTGGGTCGCGCGTTCCAAGATCAACGATCCCGCCGAGTACAAGAAATACACGGATCGCGTGCCGGCGGTCATCGCCAAATATGGCGGCAAGGTTTTGGCCCGCGGCGGCCGTTTTCAAATCATGGAAGGACCGCACAAATTCCAGCGCTTCGTCGTGATCGAATTCCCGACTTTCGAGCAAGGTGTCGCCTGCTTCACTTCGAAGGAATACGACGAAGCCGCCGCGTTTCGCCGCACCGGCGCCGGCGAGGTGGAGACGATCATTGTCGATGGCGGCGACGCGACGAAGTGAGCAGCTGACGAGTAGCGAACGACGCGCTATTCGCCAGTCGCCAGCAATGGCTCGCCGCCCGGCGGCGGCACTGCCAGGCCGGCGGCCGCGTAATCGTTGAGCTTGTTACGCAAGGTCCGAATCGAAATGCCGAGCACGGCGGCAGCGCGGGTGCGATTGCCGAGGCAATACTTGAGGGTTTCGAGGATCAAATCGCGCTCGACTTCGGCGACCGTACGACCGACCAGACCGATGACGTTGGCCATAGCCGGCGTGCCCCCTGCCGCCCAACGGCGCCGCATCCGGCGACAGTTGTGCGCGGCAAGGTTTGCCCACGTCATAGTTAGCAGCCGGTTAACACGCGCTACACGCCGAGGTCAGATGCTACGCACCCGGCGACGGCTTCTCGGCTGAAAGAAATCGCCTAAGCGCTGTTACTGGCGATATTGCTGGATGCGCGTCGTGCGCAGTCCGGCCAGGCCGTGCTGATCGATGGAGTATTGCCAGGAAAGAAACTCTTCGACTGTCAACGTGTAGCGGCTGCACGCTTCTTCAAGCGACAGCAATCCGCCACGGACAGCGGCAACCACTTCCGCTTTTCGGCGGATGACCCAACGTTTCGTCCCTGGAGCCGGCAAATCGGCAACTGTCAGGGGCGAACCGTCCGGCCCGATCACATACTTGACCCTCGGGCGATGGGGTTCAGTCATAGCTACTCTCGCCAACTCGACAACGCTACAGAGGGCCAATCTACGGAGCGCGACTTAAGATTTGGCTAAGCGGGATGGCAGGTTTTGCGCCATTTCTGCCCATGAATTCGATTCGCCGGCTGGGCCAGCGGCGGTCGCCTTATCGTCCCGTTAATGGCTGCCGTTCCGGTTGTCCGGTTCCGCCCGCTTGGTTACCTAATGGCGGAGCGGGACAGCGCCGCCTATAGTAAGGCGAGGCCACGGCCACTTGGCGGGTAGATGCGAATCCCGCCGCGGGGGCCTTTTGCAGCGCTTGCTGCCCAGGACCTTTTGCCAAGGATTTGCTGCCAGGATCTTCTGCCCAGGATCTTTCGCCCAGGATCTTTCGCCCAGGACCTTCCACCAATGGATCTGAACACGCTGGATATCGAAGGCCGTCCATCCGATACGCGCGTCGTCGTGGCCATGTCGGGCGGCGTCGATTCATCGGTGACCGCGGCGCTGCTGGCGGAGGCCGGTTACGATGTCGTCGGCATCACGCTACAGCTTTACGATCATGGCGCGGCGACCCATCGCAAGGGCGCATGCTGCGCCGGCCGCGACATCCACGATGCCCGGGCGGTGGCCGCGCGGATTGGTATTCCGCATTACGTCCTCGATTACGAACAGCGTTTCAAGGAAGCGGTTATCGATCGCTTTGCGGAAAGCTATGTCGCGGGAGAAACCCCGGTGCCCTGCGTCGAGTGCAACCAGGCGATCAAATTCCGCGATCTGTTGGCGACTGCGCGCGAACTCGGCGCCGCCGTGCTGGCGACCGGCCATTATGTCGCCTCGCGCCGATTGCCGGATGGCGGCCGGGCGCTCTACCGCGCCCGCGAGACGGAGCGAGACCAGAGCTACTTTCTGTTCGCCACGACGCGCGCGCAGCTCGATCTGTTGCGTTTCCCGCTCGGCGATCAGACCAAGGCGGAGACGCGCGAACTGGCGCGGCGCTTCGGCCTCGCCGTTGCCGACAAGCAGGACAGCCAGGACATCTGCTTCGTGCCGAGCGGTCGCTATGCCGACGTGATCGAACGCCTGCGTCCCGGCGCCGCCGGCCCTGGCGAAATCGTCGATCTCGACGGCCGCGTGCTCGGCCATCATGACGGCATCATTCATTTTACCGTGGGTCAGCGGCGCGGACTTGGCATTGCCGCGGGTTCGCCGCTCTATGTCGTGCGCCTCGACGCTGCGTCGCGCCGGGTCGTGGTCGGCTCGCGCGAAGCGTTGCGGACCAGCCGCATTCGCTTGCGCGACGTCAATTGGCTCGGCGATATCGCCATCAGCGAAGCAATCGATCGTCACGCCGAAATCTACGTCAAGGTCCGCTCGACGCGCGCACCGCAAGCCGCCTGGCTGCACCGGTATGCTGAGGCTGATTTCGAAGTCGAGTTGATTGGCGGCGAAGACGGCGTGTCGCCCGGACAGGCTTGCGTGTTTTACGACGCGGCCGATGGTCAGGCGCGTGTCCTTGGCGGCGGCATTATCGCCGGCACGCAATCGGCGCAAGCGACGAGCAATGCCGCCGCGGCGCTGGCCGGCGCAAGATGACGTCGAGCGGCGCATGACGATTGCGCAAGATTGCCGCCGATGGTCAAATCCTATCGGCATGCCTTTCTAAACCCCGCCATGGCCGACCAATTCGACAAAGTGGCCGTCGCTAAGGCTTATGCGCGCTGGGCGCCGGTCTACGACTTCGTCTTCGGCGCCGTATTCGAGCGCGGGCGCCAGGCGGCGATTGCTGTAGCGGAGCGCATCGGCGGCCGGATCCTCGAGGTCGGCGTCGGTACTGGGCTGTCGCTGCCGGGTTATTCCGCGGCGAACCGGCTCGTCGGGGTCGATCTTTCGGCGCCGATGCTGCGCAAAGCCAAAGTACGCGTAGCCGAACATCGGCTCGGCAATATCGACGGGCTCGCGGTCATGGATGCGCAGCACCTCGGCTTTGCGGAGGCTGCCTTCGATGTCGTGGTAGCGCAATATGTCATCACCGCGGTGCCCGACCCCGAGGCGACACTCGATGAGTTTGCCCGCGTCACCAAACCCGGCGGCGAAATCGTCTTGGTGAATCATCTCGGCGCCGAAACCGGCCTGCGCGCGGTCTGCGAGAAATCATTCGCTCCGCTTGCGCGCCGGCTCGGCTGGCGCCCGGAATTCGGCTGGCAGCGGCTTGCCAAATGGGCGACGCGCCATGGCGGTATCGAGCTCATCGAACGGCGGGAAATGCCGCCGCTCGGTCATTTTTCGCTGATCCGGTTTGCGCGGAAGTCGAAAACGAATTGATTAGCCGCGGCGCTCGGCTTGCCAATGCCCAGAACATTGCGAAGTCGTCGAGCGGCCGCTCCACGACCCTTCGCCATAATCGCCGCTGAGCCGGCCGTAACCGCTCGCCGACTGTCCGCCGGCGCTCACGCCGACGCGGACACGGCCGGAAGACTCGACGACGCCGGACACGCTGAATGATGGATCGTCGTAAGTGACCCGGCCGTCGGCGATCCGCAACGCATAGCGATAGGCGCGATCGCATGTGCCGCGATCAGTGACTATCAGCACGCTCCACGCGCCGTCGAACGGCGTGCGGGCCATCGCATGGGGCGATGTGCACAGCCAAGCGGTCACAAACAGTGCCGCAAGTCCCGCTAGAATGACGCTGCGCTTCATCGTGCTCTCCTGTCCGCCGCTTAGGCACGAGCAGTTAAACCGCTCAAGCCGGGCGCCTTCCGCACATGTAAGCGTTGCGGTGGGATTGCCAAGCCGTCCAAGCGATGGCCGTGCCGCGGTCTATACCGTCACTGGCGATTCGTCGGTGACGAATCTGCCGGTTTCGAACCGTAACACGCGGTCGCAATAGGCCAGACTCTGGTCACGATGTGCGATCATCACGATGGTCGGCCGCGGATCGAGTTCGAGCATGCGCTTGAGGATTTTGTGTTCGGTCGCGACGTCAATCGCGCTGGTGGCTTCGTCCAGCACGAACAGCCAAGGCCGCCGCAGCGCCGCGCGGGCGAGGCACAGCCGCTGGCGTTCGCCGCCGGAAATCAGCACGCCACGTTCGCCGAGAACCGTGTCGAGTCCGTCTTTCAAACGATCGACAAACGCGGCGGCTTCGGCAATGACGAGTGCGTCCCAGATTTCGGCCTCGCTCGCTTGCGGGTTCGCCCACAGCAGGTTGCGCCGAATTGTGTCGCGGAACAAATACGTGTCTTGCACGACATAGCTGACGTGATCCCTCCATTTGACGCCGGCCGCGCCGCGCAGCCGCGTGCCGCCGACTGTAATCTCGCCGGAATCCGGTTCGAGCAATCCGACCAGTAGATCGGCGAATGTGCTCTTGCTGGCGCCAGTGAGCTCGGTGCCGAAATCGTGAGCTCGGCGCAGCATCGCAAAACCTGCGGCCGCGCCGATGGCGATCAGAAAGAGCGCCACGGCGGTCGGCAGCGGCGCCAGCCAAAACGCAATGACCATCTGAGCGAGGACGAGGACCACCGTCGCAGCGAACTGCACCATATATTGCGTTGCGGCGCTGATCTGGTGAATGTCGCCGCTCAGTAGATGAGTTACGCGGGCGTGCTGCAGGCGCGAGACTACTGGCCAGGGCGCGGCGGCAAGCCGCTTAGTGAGGCGGGCACGGACCGTTTCGAGGAAGCCGGCCTCGAGCTGCGACAGCGTTATGTTGCGGCGTGCAACGAGGAACGCCCGGATGACGACCAGGACGGTGAACAAACCGAGCAGCACCGAAAGACGCGCGCTGCGCGTCTGTGCGCCGAAGATGTCGTGTCGAGCCCCTGCTCAATGAATCTGTGAGTCCATCCTGCGCCGCCGTCCGCCGCGGTAACGATCGACAAGAGTGGCACCAGGAGGAGGAGACCGATACCTTCGAACGCCGCGGCAATCACGGTGAGCGCCGCCGCCCAGACGCCGTTGAGACCGGCGAAAGCCGTGAAGTCTTCGACGAATGCGATCGCCTGCTTCACCAGATCGGAGTTTGCCAGACCGGATTTCGCCAGCTCGGAAACGGGTAGGTCAGGCTTGTTCATCGGATCGATGCTGCTGCTTGCCGCGCCTATTCCTGCCAAGCGACCCGGCTGTAGCTCGCCCCCGCCACGTGCGGATACCCATTCAAGACCTCTTTAATTCTCAATAGCATAAAGGCCGGCCTGGGCCGGAAGCAATTCTGGCGCGGCGGCGAGAATCCCGCTTGGAAAGCCGCTGCGGCTGTCATAAATGTGCGTCCTACGCATGCGGCCGATGCATTAGCGACCGTGACAGCCAAAGCGAGGCGCAGCCGGGAAGCAGGCGTAGGTCTGCCCGGCAAAAGGTTGGCGGAGTAGCTCAGCTGGTTAGAGCAGCGGAATCATAATCCGTGTGTCGGCGGTTCAAATCCGTCCTCCGCTACCACCTATAAACCCGCATAAATAAAGCACTTCTTGCATTTCGGCCTGTCCCCGCACCAGCCTTTTTATGTCGCATTATGTTGCAGAAATTCTCGTTATGTTTCAACGAACACAATTGACTTGCGGCGGCTCCACGCGACATGCTCGCGACATAGCGGTGATTCAGATGGCGGAAAAAGACTCCTGCGGCTCGGCCGTCGCCGAACATACCGAGGCGCTATTGGCAAGCCCGGCGCTATTGCAAAAACTCGAAGCTATCGTCGAGAAGCAAATCAAACGAAAGCTGTGCGAGAGGGAGCGCCAAGACCTGGAGGGCACCATCCGCGCTGTTGCCGGTCTGTATTACGTCGCTGGTCCGGGTCTCGCAAAATTCTTCTCTTGGTTCGATAGTTTTCGCGGGTTTCACGGTTCGCTAGCACAGATCATTGCGAAGCTGGAGCAAGAACCGGAGTGGGCGGTTCATTGCCTGAAAGACCCACTTGGTTCGCACAGGCTGGACGAACAAACAGCCAAATTGCAGTATGCAAATATTTTAGTCGGTCTGCGCAAGATCGCCCGCAGAGTGCCCGCGCCCGCCTCCGCAAAGCGCGACAGAGGGAAACCACCAAAGTCGGGTGACTTTGAAAAGATCGTCGAGTTGCTCGCAATTTATTGGAAACAAACGACCGGCAAACCTATCACCCGGAATTGGTATCGGCATGAACCGGCGAACGCGGCGATGAGGTTCATTCATACCGCGATCGGGTTCATTGACGCCGATCGCCTCAATGAGTTGCCGCACGTAACGCGAACAATCGTTGAGGCGCAAAGGGACCGGGCACTGTAGGCCGAAATTTGCGAAATCACGTCAGCCTAGATCGCAATTTCGCAAACGAATTTGCTCCTGCGTGCCTGTAAATTGCCTTAAGTAGTAATCCGCTGAATTAAGCGGAGTACTACACAATGTCTGGACAAGACGAAACACTCGCCGACGACCTTCTGTACGGCGCGAAGGAGATCGCCGACTTTCTCGGCATCGAGGAACGCCAGGCCCGCTGGCAGATCGATCACGGAAACATCCCCATCGTGCGCATGGGGCGGCTGATCGTCGGCTCGAAGACCGTGCTGCGCCGCCGTTTTGTTCCTCAGGACGGCGTGGCCGCATGAGCGATGAACGCCAAACAAGAAGCCCCGCTGGTCGGCGAGGCTTCGGGAGAACGTGATCTCGTTGGCAGCGCGATCACCTCCCGAGATAGCGGCCACAATCCAGAACGTCAAGTTGACACTCGCCTAGCATTTTTGCTCCGCGCGGCAGCCAAGCTGCATTTGATCGAAGCCGGGTATCAAGACCTAGATTCTGCCTTCAACGATCTTGTCGTCGCTTTCCGCGACATCGCCGTTCCGCCCTGTGAGTGCGAAGCCGAAACATTGGCGGCCATTGAGCGACATCATCTCAAACAACGTCAGCAATGGCTGCGCGACTGGCGATGGAGACCTCGCCAATGACCAGCAACGCTGATCTCGACGACAAGATCGTGGAGTTAGAGCGCGCTCGCGAACAGAACAAAGAGGGCGTGTCGATTGACGACTTCTATGCCTTCATGCCGATGCATTCGTATATCTACACGCCATCGCGCGAGATGTGGCCTGCGGCCTCCGTCAATGCTCGGGTTGCGCCGATCATTGGCCCTACCGGCAAGCCAATTTCACCGAGCGCATGGTTGGATGCCAACGCTCCGGTCGAGCAGATGACCTGGGTGCCGGGCGAGCCGATGCTGATCCGCAATCGGCTGATCTCCGAGGGAGGATGGATAGGGCGGGGCGGCGTTAGCTGCTTCAATCTCTATCGACCACCGATCATCAAACCGGGCAACCCGACGAAGGCTGGCCGGTGGCTCGACCACGTACGGAAGGTTTTCGGAGACAATGATGCTGAACACATCGTGCAATGGCTT
>Ga0193751_1000141_pt1 | contig 64989 bp, 60 predicted proteins | sample L1c2metaG_FD_143050 | JGI IMG/M metagenome (GOLD analysis project Ga0193751, IMG submission 143050) | Soil microbial communities from a riparian zone of the East river system, Colorado, United States - L1c2 | ecosystem: Environmental > Terrestrial > Soil > Riparian zone | place: USA: East River...
CGACGCTGTTCATCCATTGAAATCTGGTTCCCCGCGGCCACGGATGCGAACCCGCATTGGGGGCTGATCGCCAGGTTCTCGAGCGGGACGAATCGGGCTGCTTCGTCGATGCGCCGGCGAAGCTCGTCTTGGGTCTCGAGCCGGCCTTCCTTCGTCGTGATCAGACCCAGGACCACAACCTTGCCGGGCGGAACGAAGCGTAGCGGCTCAAAGCCACCCGAGCGCTCGGTATCGTACTCCAGCAGGAAGCGATCGACGCGAAGCGTCCCAAACAATCGCTCGGCGATCGGGTCGTATCCGCCCTCGGCCATCCAGCGGCCGCGGGAGTTGCCGCGGCAGACGTGGATGGCGGTGGTGACGCCATCACGTGCCACCCCTTCGAGGGACGCGTTGTCGGCGTCAACCGCATCGCCGAGAGCCTGCTGAGGATCGGTGCCGGAGCGACGAAGCCGGTCGCGCAGGCGCTCGTCCATGTAGGTGCAGTAGTAGGGGGCGTCGAGTTGGAGATAGGCGACACCTTCTGCGGCGAGCGCCAGAAGCTCGTCGCGGACGATCTGGGCCACGTGATCCGCAAGCGCTCGAGGAGTCTCATAGAAGCGGTCGGTCACGCCCTGCTGGTAGCCGACGCCCATGAAGTTGGACGCCGCCGGCACGGTCATCTTGATCGGTCCCGTCGCGTGTCGTTTGAGGAAGCCTGCCTCGTGCTCGGTGAGGCGGCGACCCGGACGCAGACTTGCGCCGGCAACCTGCGCGAAGCTTCCCTCCACTCCGCCGCCCGGCCCCTGCCATTCGATTGAGATGTGCGCCGGGGTAAAGCCCTCCACCGCCTCGGCGAGGTCGGTCATCCAGGCCCGGCGGCGCAGCTCGCCGTCGGTGAAGATGCCGAGCCCGGCTTCGCGCTGCATCTGGAGCGCGACGAGAATCGCCTGGTCTTCGGCCGCTCGCAGTCTCTCCGCCGTCAGAGTGCCGGCTTCGTGGGCCTGGCGCGCGGCCAGCAGCTCCGCCGGTCGGAGCAGGCTCCCTACCTGATCGGCGCGATAAGGGTCGGGCATGGCGGAGCCTCCTGCCGGCTCTTTGACATGGTACGTTGCTTGGGCGCGCCCTCATCCTAACCTTCTCCCCGGATAGTTAGTGCCGGCTCACGCCACCTCATGATGACCACGGCTCACGCCACCCCTGCCCATCAATTTCGAGAGACGCTCAACTCCGGGCGCTTTCTACTGACCGCGGAGCTGGAATCGCCGCGCAGCGCCTCAGCAGCGAACGTTCGGCGGCAGGCGCATGCCTTCGTGGGTTTGGTGGATGCGCTTGATTGTACGGACAACTCGGGCGCCATCGCCCGCATGCACCCGGTCGCAGCGGCCCTCATCGCCTCCGCGTGGGGCGCGTCCGAGACAGGCCTCAGCACGCTGATCCAGCTCACCTGCCGTGACCGCAACAGGATCGCGCTGCAGTCGGAGATTCTCGGAGCTGCCGCGGCCGGCGTGGCCGGCGTCGTTTGTATCACGGGTGACCCGCCTGACACCGGTAACCACCCCGACGCAATGGGCGTCTACGACCTCACCAGCGTTGAGCTCATCGCGGCCGTTACCGGGATGCGCGCGGGCCGTTTCATGTCCGGTGATAGCCTCGACCCGCCCATCGACCTTGTGGTTGGATGCGTCGAGAACCCTGCCGGGGCCGAGAACTCGATCGCGAGGCTCGCGGCGAAGGCAGATGCGGGCGCGGAGTTCGTGCAGACGCAGATTATCTTTGACGTCGATGTATTTGCGCGCTGGATGGCGCTCCTGCGGTCGGCGGGACTGCACGAGCGTATACGCGTGCTTGCCGGCATCGCGCCGCTCCGCCGTCTGAGCATCGTCAGGCGATTATCGAGCCGGGCGCCGGGTGTTCTTCTCCCGCAGGCGGTCCTGCAGCGGTTGGAGCGCGCCGCCGATGCAGAGACGGAGGGCGTTGCCATCGCCGCCGAGACCCTGCGAGCCGTCCGGCAGATCGCGGGAGTCGCAGGCGCGCATCTCCTCACCTTCGGCTGGGCCGAGGGCGTCAGGCGCGTGCTGGAGGCGGAGTGAGCGAGCCGGGATCGCGGGCCTCGGCCCGTCCCCGACGTTGAGCTTGCGGTGCTCCCGGTACGAATGGGAACGCCCTCAGCTACTCCAGTGAGTGTCGCCCACGCCCAGCCGGGGGCAGGCGGGACGCCTGCGGTCCCGGCGCGGGCCGTCCTCCGTGCCGATTAGGTGCTGGCGATCTCGTTCGTGTTGGCCTCGGGATCCTCGAACATCGCGATCGTGCTTCCGGTGGCCGTCTTGGTCACAGGCGTCACCAGTGTGATGCCCTTCGCTTCCAGCTCCTTTGCGAGTGTGGGGACATCGCGTACGTGAACCGTGATGTAGCGAATGCCCGATTGCAACAACCGGCCGCGCGGTCCCGCCGGAGGCGCGTTGCCATCAGGAAACTCCAGCAGCTTGAGCAACGCGCCGCCGAGCTGGAAGCGATGCTGAATCCGCCCGCCGATCGGCACCTCGTCGACTTTCTTCAGCCCAAGCGCCTCGCCGTAGAACCTATTGCAGGCGTTGATGTCGCGAACCAGTACGCCGATATCGACATTGTCTTTGACCGTTTCCATGTGACTGCTCCTATGTGTTGACGGAATCCCGAACGACCGTCAGCCTATCCTTTGACCCCAAGCTTCGCGTAGGTCTCTGTCATCTTGCCCAGCGAATCGCTGTACTGATAGTTCTGGACCTTCGGCTGGACGACGTTCCACTGGTAGGTCCCTACCGTGCTGGGAGCGTAGAGCTTGTCGGCCAGGTACCTCTGGATATCGAGCACGGCCTTCAGCCGTTCGTCCTCGTTCACGAGTGTTCGTTGCTTATCGACCATCGCGTCATAGATAGGGTCAGAGAGATGCTCCTGGTTCGAGGCGCTCTTCGAGTGGAAGTAGCTGAACAGCCACTCATCGGCGTCCGAGAAACTACCCAGGTTCACGAACATGATCGTATCTTTGTCGAAGTATCCCTGACGGCTGCCCTTGCCCGCGTCGATGAAGTCCTTGTTGTAATCATGAGTGAAGAGCGTGGTCTTGATGCCAGCGGCATTGAGCATGTTCGCCACTGCCTCGACATGCTTCTTGTAGAGCGGCGTTGGGGCAAAGAGGCTGGGCCCATTGATGATGTAGCCCATCTTGACCTGCAGGTCGGTTGCGCCGGCCGCCTGCAGCAGCTTCTTCGACTCGCTCGGGTTGTACTTGTAGTATTGCTGGATGTCTGCCGGCAGATCCGAAACTTTCAGCGCCCACTTGCCCATGTACGCCGGCACGTAGACGGGCATGTCGGCCTGGCCGTCGAAGACAACCTTCGCCAGGGCATCACGATCGATCGCCATCGAGACCGCCCGCCGTAGACGGATGTCGAGAAACGGCGATCCGGCGTCTGCGCCCATCTGGAAGTAGAAGGGATACGGGGTTGCTCGCTGCCCCTTGTAAATCAGTGCTTGCGGCACGCGTTGCTGCGCCGTCGTTACGTCCTCGATGCCCTCGATGACTAATTCGTCCAGGTTCCCGGCCGCAAACTGAGCGATCTCCTGCGCGCGGTCGGGGACAATCGCCACCCGTACAGAGTCCACGTACGGCATGCCCCGCTGGAACCAGTCCAAGTTTTTCTTGTAGACGTAGGCGACATCCGGAGTAACGCTGTCGACGATGAACGGGCCGCTCCCAATCACCGTCTTGCTCGGGTCGAAATCTCCCGCCCCTGCCTCGCGCGGGAGGATCAGCGAGTACGTGGGCGACGCAAGCGTCTGACGGAAGGGCGCGTAGGGGTAGGCCAGCTTGAAGACGACTGCCGTCTTATCCGGCGTCTGAATCTGCGCTGGATCGATCATGTTCAACGCGCCGCGGTTCGGGTTGTTCGTGGCCGGGCTCACGGCTCTCACGAACGACGCCTTGATATCCTCCGCCTCGACCGCGTGCCCGTTGACGGGCGGCAGGTTATGAAACTTGGCATCAGGGCGCAGCTTTACCGTCCAGATAATCGCGTCGGGTGATTCTATGCTGACGGCGAGGTCGTTATCGACGATGTGATCGGTGATGACCTTCGGGTCCGCTGAAGCCTTAAACGCGAACAGGCGGCTATAGGACCCACCTACCGCCTGCTGTGCGGCGGCCGACGCTTTCTGCGGGTCCAGCGTCGGATTGTATGGGAGGTAGACATTGAGCGAGCCGCCGGGCGAGGGAGGTCCGGCAGCGGCCTGCGTTGCGGGAGCCGGCTTCGGCTGGGCGCCCTTGCTTCTACCGCACCCAGCTAGGGTTATGGCCGCTGCCCCAGTGCCGCCGGCCATCGTCCCGAGGAGCCGGCGGCGGCTGAGCCGGCGTGTGAGAGCGTGCGCCCAGTAGTTCATCCCCATCATGCCACGACCCCTTTCGAGACGTTGGCTTGCTCATCCGCGGCGGTGCTGCTTCTGAGCCTAGTCTGGGGCGTTCGTGCTCGCAACGTCGCCGGGCAGTAGGATGGCGGGGATCCTCTTGGTGCGACGGGGGGAGGCAACGTATTATGGGACGACGCGCGTCCTTGGATGCGGCCAGCGGGATCACCCCGGCGGCGGGAGCGGTGAGAATCGCTTCGACAATACTCCACTTCCTGTTGGGTCCGCCGTCGCAGCGCACCTTCGCGGTCCGATTCTGGGATGGCTCCGTCGAAGCTGCGGGCGGGAGTGCGCCTCCGCGCTTCACTGTGCTCCTCCGCCGACCTGGGGCCTTGCGGCGAATGTTCCTGCCACCGTCGGAGCTCGCCATCGGTGAAGCATACCTGCGCGGCGACTTCGAGGTCGAAGGCGATCTCGAGCGAGCGACCGCGCTCCTCGAAGTGGTTACTGCCCGGCTGCGCTCGCCGCTGACCGTCGCACGCGTCGCAGCCCTGCTGCTAAAGCTTCCATCGGATGATTCAGCATCCCCTCGGAGCGACGGGCGCCGGCGTGCGCCCGTCGGTGCACTCGCCCGCCACTCCCGCCGGCGAGATGCTCAGGCGGTTCGCTTCCACCACGACCTCGGAAATGACTTTTATCGCCTTTGGCTCGACCAACGCATGGTCTATTCGTGCGCCTATTTCGAGACCGGCAGCGAGGATATCGACACGGCCCAAGCCGCGAAGCTTGAGTATATCTGCCGCAAGCTGCGGCTGGGGCCTGGCGATCGCTTGCTCGACATCGGCTGCGGATGGGGCGGCCTGATTATTGTACGCCGCCGTTCACTACGGTGTGGACGCGCTGGGAGTACGCTCAGCGCGCCGCAGGCGATTCTGGCGCGCGAGCGGATCGCCGCCGCGGGGCTGAGCGACCGCTGCCGCGTTGAGGTCTGCGACTACCGCGACGTGGGGCGGGAGTTCGCGACCGGATCTGGATTCGACAAAATTGTCAGTGTCGGTATGTTCGAACATGTTGGCCGCAGCCGCCTCGAGGGCTATTTCGCTTGCGCGCTGCGCCTGATGCGGCCCGGGGGATTGTTTCTCAATCGATGGCTCCAGCCGGCTGCCGCTGACCCGCGCCGATCTGTATCAGGAAAAGCGCCAGATCGGGTCTTGTGGCGATTCATCGGTCAAGGCGAACTGCGGCAGCGACAGCCCATCGCCGAGCGGCTGGAAGACGGCGCGCACGTGTTTGCCGATGGCGACGTTCACTTCGGCCTCCGGGTGAAGATCCGCCGTCACAAGATTCGCTATCAGACGCAGCGACTCGTCAAGTGTGGGCGCGCCTCGCTGCTCGTCCAGCTCAACGAGCACGACCGGGTATGGCACCCAGTCCGCGAAGCCCGGCTGGATGGCCTGGGTCACGATCTCATAGCTGTAGATGCTGCCACGGCCGCTTACCTCGACCCACTCGCTGTCGAGCGAGTTGCACCACGGGCAGGCGATGCCCGGCGGGTAGCGGAGGAGACCGCAGGTCGAGCACCTGCGCACCACGAGCTTTCCGGAGGCCGCTGCCTCGAAGTAGGGCCGGAACTCGCGATCCTGTTCCGGGATAATAAGGTTCATGCCGCGGTATTCGGGCACGCTCAGCGGTCCGCGCTGGCGATAGCCATCTCAGCCGCATCGACGACGCTGCTTGCCGCAGCCGGCCAGTAAACGAAACCGCAGCCGGTGACGGTGCAATGGGCCGGCACGTACTCGACGATGCGGGCGGGCCGCTTCATGGCCGCGGCAACGCTGATCCAGGCGCGTAGCTCACCCGTCCCAGCGCGCATGTTGTCTGAGTCGAACGTGAACAGATGCTTCAGCGCCTCGTGGTCGTTTCGCTCCAGGCGCTCCAAGACCCAGCGGTCGAGCGGCTCGTCGATCCAGCCGGTGTTGTACATGCCGGGGAAGTGCGACATCCCGCCCGAAGCGTAGATCGCCACCCGCTCCGGGCGGTCGGTGAGGATCTGCGTGAGCGCCTCACCCAACTGATAGCAACGCTCTGCGCTCGGCAGCGGCGGATAATACTCGTTCAGGAAGATGCACACGAGCGGAATCTGGAGCTGGGGATCGACCTCGGGGACCAGGTTGGCCACGGCGTGCGAGACGCCACGCATAGGGTTGCCGCGTGGCTCGAACCTGCCTAGGCTCGCAACGTCAAAGCCGCCCTTGACCAGCCCCTTGTGGATGTACCGCGACAGTTCGGTATGTACGGGAAAGACCAGCTTCTGCCGCTCCTCTGCCGGCGTTCCATACGCATCGCGGGCGTTGCGCCCCCAGATCGGTTCGTCGCCCGTATAGACGGAGAAGATCGGGTTGTTCACGTCGTCGAACATGTCGCCCTGATCGTCGCCGATGACGATGAGCGCATGTGGTCTGACTGCCTGGACCTGCTCGCGCAGCGCCCCGAATGCGGCGTTGATGCGCGCGATCTTGTTCTCGATCACGCCCGGCGTCCCGACCTCGAGCTTGGCGTTGAAAGGGAGCGATTCGCGCACCTCGGGACGTAGCCGCTCCAGCAGCTTGGGCCAGTGCTCTGCCCGCTGGAACATCATCGGCGCATGCGAAGAAGCCAGGCCAAGCTCTAGCATTGTTTCTTCTCCTGTATGGAACCCCTATCCCCCGGCCCCCCCATTCGGGGGAAGGGGCGATTTATTTGGATCGGGGGCTTCGCCCCCGCGCCCCCATTAACCCACGAGGGTCCTGAGGGAGCATATTTATCTCGAGTAGGCTTAGCCCTCGTCCCATTTGCAGCGGCTCAGTTTCAAAGCGTGGCGGCAAGTCATGAGCTGATGGCTGATTGCCAACCGCTACTCGTTGGTCATGATCAGGGCGCTGGCGGTCGCCGGGTTGGCCCAGCCCATATTCATCGTAACCCTCGCGTCTCGCACTTGACGGCAGCCGCCCTCGCGGTAATCGTAGCTATGCTCGCCGCCGCTCCAGTTTGCACAGTAGTCGTCGGCCAGACCGCGCAACTGGCGCACGTTCTCGATGACCATGCTCATCCCATGCGTATAGCCCTCGCAGAGATGGCCGCCGCTCGTGTTGTTGGGTCGCCGCCCGCCGAGTTCGATGATGCCGCTCGAGACGTACCCACCCCCCTGCCCCTTTGGGCAGAATCCGTACTCCTCGAGCTGGAGCGTCGCGGTGAAGGTGAAGGCGTCGTAGCTGCCGGTGACGTCAATGTCCTCGGGAGTTAGTCCGGCCATGCCGAAGACGATGTCCTTGGCGTAGTAGCCCGCCACCCGCGTAATCGGGCCCGTCTCCCAGTGAAAGTCGACCCGCGGTTTGGAGACACGGCCCGCCACGCCCAGGATGCGCGCCGGCTTCTGCCGCAGGTCGCGTGCGCGCTCCATCGAGGTGACGATGATGGCCGTCGCGTCGTCGGTCTCTAGGCAGCAGTCGAGCAGGTGGAGCGGCTTGCATATCCAGCGTGAGTTGAGGACGTCGTCGACAGTCACGCGCTGCTTCATGAGCGCCTTCGGGTTATTGGAGGCGTGCTTAGAGTGGGCGACCTTGACAGCGGCAACCTGGGAGCTCGTGGTCCCGTACTCGTACATGTGGCGCATGAAGGTCGGTGCGAAGTTCTGAGCCGCACTGGTCTGCCCGTACGGGCGCGCGAACAGATCGCCGCCCGTAACCGGCGCGGCGGCTCGGACGCCGGTCCCGCCAATTCGCATCTGCGAGTAGCCGTTCATCGCACGGTAGATAGCCACGGTGTTGCACATTCCGGCCTCGATGACGCCGATCGCGATTCCGACCAGCGCCTCGGTGCTGGAGCCGCCACCGGAGCAGTCCATATAGAAGTTGACCCGGATTCCCAGATCGGTTGCGATGGCGGGTGACGGGGTCGAGTCACCCTGATGGTAGGACAGCATGCCGTCGATACCTTTGCGGTCGAGACCCGCGTCGATCATCGCCTTGCGAACCGCCTGCACGCCGAGTGCCCGCGTGCTTCGTCCCGAGCCGCGCGAGTAGTCGGTCTCGCCGATGCCAACGATCGCGTATTTCCCGCTCAGGTGTGTCACGACCTCACCCCCTGCCCCTCTCCTACGAGGAGAGGGGGTCCGATTAGAGCCCATAGAGGGCGCGCGCGTTGTCGCCCAGGATCTTGTCCGCCACGCCGGCGCTTACGCCTTCGATACTCTTGAGCAGCTGCAGTGCCTCCAGCTCACTCGACGTGTCGGCGTGGCCGTAGTCGGTGCCCATTACAAGATTGCCGTCACCCGCGTACTTGAGTACATAGGGGATGTCGTCGTCTGTTTGGCATGCCACCCAGATGCGGTTGTCTCGAAGGACACTGGTCTTGCATACTTCCCTGCCCTGCCGCTCCATCCGCCGCGTCATGTCGTGGACTGCGTACGGAACCCACTGGGAGCTGAGCTCGATGAAGCCAAATCTCAGCTTTGGGAACCGGGCGGGGATGCCCTTCATGACCACGTTGTGGAAGGCCGTAACGCCGGGGAGCTTGAAACGCCAGAAACCAGTGTCTTCGGCGAACAGGTCGTGGATAGCGAAGTTGCCCGTGGCGGCATGGACGCAGACCGGCACGTCGAGCTCGCTCGCCTCTTGGTAGATCGGAAAGTAATAGGGGTCGCTCGGTAACCGCTCGCCCTCGATTCCGCGCATGAAGATCGCGCAGGCGCCGTTTTCCTTCGCGAATCGCAGCTCCCTGTGCGCCGCGTCCAGGTCAGTCCAGGGAAGCATCGCGGCCCAGCGGAGCCGGTTCTTGCCCTTGGCCCAGATATCCGCCAGCCAGCGGTTGTAGCTCTTGTAGAGGGCAACTTCGGCCTCTGGGCGAGTGGTGACCGGACGCAGGAAGACGGTCGGAAACAGGACGTGGATATCAGTTCCAAGCGTGTCCATGTGCTGGAGACGCCCGTCGATGTCGTCCATTTCTCGCCACGGCCGTTCGGTGTCGCGCACGCCCGCCGGCCCCTTGCTGACGAGCCGCCCTTCCATCAGCCACATCTCGGCCTGGCTCCGAGGGCCGGGGACCGACACTGTCTGCGGCCGGTAACGCTCATCGTCTCCGGTCATGTACTCCCACGTACGTTCGGTCTCGATGACATGGGCGTCTGAATCGATGACGATCATATGGAACCCCTATCCCCCTGCCCCCTTCCTCCATACGGGGAAGGGGGATTTATTTTCTTATCGGGGGCTTCGCCCCCGCGCCCCCTCCGATGGGAGCGCACCCGCTTCTTGGGCTTCGCGCCTGCCCTTCGATGGAAGGGGCGTCGCTTCTTGGGCTTTGCGCCTGCCCCTCGATGGGAGGGGCATCGCCTCTTGGGCTTCGCCCCTGTCCCGCCTGCTCCTGGAGCGCACCGGCTTCGACTAGGCGGTCAGCCACACGGACTGATACTGGCGGCCGTTGAGGAAGTACTCGGGAGTCTGGTTCTGCACCCGCGACTGAACTGCCTCCTGAAAATATCGGTTGCCCGGCAACGTGGCCGGGCTGCGATCGATGAGGTAAAGGATGATGTCGCGGATTGCAGCCTTCCGTTGGGCATCGTCGAAGATCGTGCGTTGCTTGTCGATCATCGCGTCGGCCTGCGGGTCGCTGAAACCCATGAAATTCAGGCTGCCGCCGGTGCGGTAGGTGGAGCTGAGCCAGAGGTCTGGATCGACCATTCCGGCCGAGTGACCGAAATAACCGTAGGTGAACGAGCGGGCGGCGCGCACCGAGTTGACGGTGGCCGCATCCGACAGCCGCAGCTGAATGTCGACCACGCCCTGACTCCAGTTCTTCCATTGCGCCTGTATGAGTTGCGCACACCGCGTCGGCTCCTGGAAGTTGTTTGAGTCCAGTGTGAACCTGAGCGGGTTGTCCCTGGTAAAGCCGGCGCCGTTTAGCAGCGAAATCGCTTCTTTCGCCGCCGTATCCTTGGGCTGCTTCCACTCCAGATGCTGGCGGTATTCGTCCTCTTTGAGGTCCCACGCGCTGAGCGCCGAGGGGAACACTGATCCGATGCCGCCGCGGCCGTAGGACACCTCAGCCCAGGCCGTGAGCATCTCATCGTGGTCGATGAGCAGGCGTAACGCCCGAGTGACACGCGCGTCGTCCATTGGCTTCTTGGCGGTGTTTGGCATCTGGAAAGCCATGTTGTCGTCCGCGTACCAGGGGCGCTGGCCAGCCGCGCCCTGCCGGCTCAAATACTGCTTTATCTCGGCACCGGGGACCAGGGCCGCGTCGATCTGTCCACCGAGGAAGGCCGCCCAGGCGCCGTTGAAGTCCGTAAAATCTTTCGTGCGGAAGCTGTCGAGATACGGAAGGCCAGGTTTCCAGTAGTCGGGATTGCGGGCGTACTCGGCACCAACGGACTGCTCGACGGAGGTCATCATGAACGGGCCGGTTCCGACTGCCGACTCAGCGGTGATCGATTTCGCGTATTTCTCCACGACCTCTCGGGCGAGCACCGCGAGATTGTCACTGGACAACGAGATGAGCGTGCTCGCGTAGGGTCCCTTGGTAGTGATGCGTAGCGTCGTCGAGTTCGGCGCTTGGATGCTATCGATCTGGCTGAGCAAAGAGCGACTCGTGACCTTGGGGTCGTTGATGCGAGCCCGCTCGAGACTCCAGACGACATCCTCGGCAGTCAGCGCTCGCGCGCTGGCGGGCGGCTTGTTTTGGAACTTTACGCCAGGCTGGAGGGTGAACAGGAACTCCGTCTGGGAAGGTTGCTCCCACTTCTGGCCCAGCTCCGGCTCGATGGCGTAGCTGCTCATGTTGTAGGCAACAAGCCGCTCGTAGAACAGCGTGTAGCCCTTGGCGCGCGTTTGCGACTGCACGGTGGGGTCGAAGCCGCTGCCAGAGGTGTCATAGCTTCCGGCGGCGCCGCCGGCATACGTGAAGACGCCGCCGCGCCGAGGATTCGGTGGAGCTCCTGCTGCCGGCGATCCGGCCTGCTTGGTCCGTGTGCTGCAGGCAAGGGTTGCCAGCGTCACTCCTGCCGCGCCCAAGGTCACGCTCGTGAGAACAGCGCGCCGGCTCCTTCGGGGGGCTGCGTAGTCTGGGTCCAGCCTGCGCATTCCAACTGTCATTGAACCGCTCCGAATATCGCGAGATGTGGCTAACCGGCCAGCCAGACGTTCTGATACTGAACGCCGTTGAGGAAGTACTCGGGGGCCTGATTTAGGACCTTCGGCTTGACTGCCTGGAGAAAATAGCGGTTCGCGGGTATGCCGCTGGGAGCCTTATCGATGAGATAGAGAACGATCTCCTTGACCGCCGCCTTACGCTGGGACTCGTCGAAAATGGCGCGCTGTTTGTCGACCATTGCATCCGCCTTGGCGTCGCCAAAGCCCATGAAGTTGAGGCTGCCGCCGGTGCGATAGATGTTCGTCAGCCAGATATCCGGATCGACGAGGCCGGTCGACTGGCCGGTGCAGATATAGGTAAAGGTACGCTGGGCGCGGATAGCATCACCCGTCGCGCCCTGATTGACCTTGAGATCGGCGATGACGATCCCCTGACTCCACTTTTTCCATTGCGCCTGCAGCAGCTCGTTCTCGGGCTGAGCGCCCTCAGAAGTATCCCCGTCGAGCGTGAACTTGAGCGGGTTGTCCTTGTTGAAGCCGGCGGCGTTGAGCAGGCTAATCGCCTCTTTCGCCGCCTCATCCTTCGGCTGCTTCCACTCGAGCTGCCTGCGATACTCGTCCGTGGTTAGGTCCCAGTCCATCAACGCAGTCGGGAAGATCGAGCCGTAACCGCCCTTGCCGAAATGCGACTCAGCCCACGCGGTGTTGAACTCGTCGTGATCGACCAGGAGCTTGAGGGCCCGTGTCACGCGCGGGTCATCCATCGGCTTGCGCTGCGTGTTTGGGTACATGAAGCGAAAGGTATCGTCCGGGTACCAGGCTGGGGTGTAGCCGGCGCCCTGCTGCGTGACGTACTTCTTCGATTCCTCGCCTGGTATCAACGTGATGTCTACCTGGTTCGCCAAGAAGGCCGCGTAGGCCGTCTGGTAATCGGGGAAATGGCGTGTGCGCACACTGTCCAGATAGGGCAGCCCCTGACGCCAGTAGCCGGGATTGCGCACGTACTCGGCGCCGACATTGTCCTCCTCGGAGCTCATCATGAACGCCCCGGTGCCAACGGCCGACTCCGCGGTGATCGGCTTTGGGAACTTCTCGATGACCTCGCGGCAGAGGATGGCGAGATTGTCTACGGCGAGCGCCTTGAGCGTGCTGGCCCATGGGCCCTTCGTCGTGATTCGGATCGTTGATTTATCCGGCGCCTCAATCTTGTCCACCAGTGTAAGCAGCGAGCGGCTGTAGAACTTGGGGTCATCTGTCCGGGCGCGGTCGAGCGACCAGACGATGTCATCGGCGGTCAGCGCGCGGCCGTTTGCGGGCGCCTTGCTATGCCATTTCACTCCGGGCTGCAGGGAGAAGAGATATTCCGTCTGTGAGGGCTGCTCCCACTTCTGGGCGAGCTCTGGTCCGACTTTGTAGGTGCGGAGGTCGTAGCTGAGTAGCCGCTCGTAGAAGAGCGTGTATGCCTTGCTGGCCCACTGCGTCTGAATGGTGGGGTCAAAGGTCCTGCCACGGGTGTCATTGCTGCCGGCGGCGCCACCGGCGTAGTTAAGCACGCCCCCGCGCTTCGGCTGCTTCGCCTGGCTGCTCCCACCCGGGTTGCCCGAGCCGGCGGTCTTCGGGCCTGTGCTGCAGGCGATGCCGGCCATCGCAACGCCTGCGCCGCCGGCCGCGGCCAAAATCAGGCGGCGCCGGCTTGTTCGGCCCTGGTGAAGGGCCATCGGTCGATCTTGAGTGTCCGGCATGCCGCGTCCCCTCTGTGCGTTCGTCATTCGATGCACCGCGATCATTTGCCTCACGGCGTAATCTGTCAATGGCTAAGGGGTTGCCGCAGCGCCTACCATGGTCCGGTGGAACCTGGAATTCGACCTGACAGCTTCTGGCCCGGAGGAGCCGAAATGGCAGACGGATATCGCGCCGACCACGTTGGGAGCCTCCTGCGCCCGCCCGAGTTGCTCGAGGCGCGGGCGAACCGCGCGGCTGGACGCATCACCGAGGAGCAGCTCAAATCGACTGAGGACGCTGCGATCCTGGCGGCCCTGGGACTCCAGAAGCAGACGGGAGTCAGCGTCTACAGCGACGGCGAGTATCGTCGCACTGGCTGGGGAGGCGACTTTGCCGCGGCGGTCGACGGCTATATTCCGGGCCAGCGTCGGGTGAATCTGGAGTGGCACGGGCCCGAAGGTGCGCAACGGCCTGGTCAGGCCCAGGCGGCGAACGCCCGCGTCATCGGTGAGAAGCTTCGCCAACGGCGCCGGCTCACGGCCTACGAAAGCGGCTTTCTCAAGGAGCACGCGCCTGGCCCGGTCAAAGTCACGATGCCTGCCGCCTCCTATATCGGTGCCCGTGGCTACTTCCCGGGCGAGAGCGAGAAAGCGTATCCGACGCGCGCTGAGGCTCTACAGGACATCGTCACAATCATCAGGGCGGAGATCGAAGCGCTGATAGCGGAAGGTGTCCCGTATATCCAGCTCGACAACCCCCACTATCCCGACTACGTCGATGCAGGCATGCGGCAGCAGTGGGAGGCTCTGGGAGTAGATCTCGATCAGATGCTGAAGGAGGACATCGCGGCGGATAGCGCCTGTCTGGACGGCTTTCGGCGCAGCGGCGTTACCATCGCGATGCACCTCTGCCGCGGAAACTCGCGCAGCGGGTGGCATACCAGCGGCGGCTATGACTCGATCTCGGAGCAGGTGTTCGGCGGCATTGCGGTCGATCGCTGGTTGCTGGAGTACGAGAGCGAGCGATCCGGCGGATTCGGACCGCTTCGAGCGATGCCGAAGGGACGGAGCGTTGTCCTTGGGCTGATCAGTTCCAAGGATCCGACACTCGAATCCTCAGAGAAGCTCATGCGTCGCGTCGACGAGGCGGCGACCTACGTTCCGATCGAGAATCTTGCTATCAGTCCGCAATGCGGGTTCGCTTCGGTGGTGGAAGGCAACCTGCTGACCTGGGACGAGCAGCGCCGCAAGCTCGAGCTCGTCGCTGATATGGCGCGCAAGATCTGGGGCTGATCCCGCCCTGCGCCGGCGCTGCGACAAACTGTGTCCGGCTAGTACTCCTTGATCTTGTCGATGATGCCCTCGAGCGGCTCATCGGCGAGGATGTGGGCGAGGTTGCGCCGGAAGCGCTCGACAATGCGGTCGCCGCGGAACGGTGAGGCGCCGGCCGCGTGCGGTGTGATAACGACGTGCGGGTGATCCCAGAGGCGGCTCTCGCGCGGCAGCGGCTCGCGCGGCACGACATCCAGCCCAGCGGCCCGCAGGTGGCCGCTGTCGAGCGCCTCCAGGATGTCTTCCTCAACGCCGATCTCGCCGCGCGAGACGTTGATCAGGATGCTCTCCGGCTTCATGGCGCCGAGGTTGGTCTTGTTGAACAGACCCCGCGTCTCGGCCGTCAGCGGTGCTGAACAGAAGACGACGTCACTTTGGCCGAGCATCTCGTGCAGATGTAGAGGAGCCTTGCACCATTCGACCTCCGGCGGGATCATCGGCGGCTCGGGATCGATGGCGATTACACGCATCCCGAAGGCCGCGGCGCGCTTCGCGATCTCCGCGCCGGTGCCTCCGAGCGCGAGCAGGCCGGCGGTTCGACCGCCCAGTTCCCACGAGCGGTGACGAATGGGGATACGCGCATCCCAGGTCTGCTCGCGCATCGAGATCGCGATACCGCGCGTCAGCGCGAGCAACAGCGCGAGGGCCTGCTCGGCGAGTTGCGTGCCGACGAGTCCTTTCTCGCTCGTGAGAACAACGTCACTCGTCACGAGCGGCCCCTTGAGATAGCGATCGACGCCCGCGCCGACGGACTGGATCCAGCGCAGCCGTTTCGCGTGGGCGAACAGGCGCGGCTCGACGCCGCCGAAGGCGATCTCGGCGTCGACTATCTCCGCCTCCTCGTCCTCGCGGTTGCGAGGCTGCGCCACCTCGAGCCCGGCCGCCTTCGCGGCCTCCACGACGGCCTTGACGTGCCGCTCCTCCACCTCTGGGACCGTCACGCCCGACATCACCACAACAAGTTTCATGCGCGTACCTCTCTCGACCCGCGGGGCGGCCATACTCGGTTGGCTGAATCGCTCGTGTCGATGATAGGGGAGCCGCTGTATGATTCAGGAGTCAAATCGCCGCCTAACCGCCCGAATAGGATTGAAGGCAGGACGATGACGCAAATCGACGAAGCCAGGCATCGCGAGCAAGTCCACTCCGAGCGCTTCGTTCAAGTCGCCGGGCTGCAGACCCAGGTCCTCACCTCCGGGAGCGGGCCTCCGGTCCTGGTGCTCCATCACGACATCGGCAATCCCGGCTGGTTGCCCTTTTATGAGGCACTTGCTTCGCGTTTCAGTGTCTTTGTGCCCTCATTTCCCGGTTACGGCGCCTCGGAGCGTGCCGAATGGCTGCGAAGCGTCCGCGATCTGGCGGCGGTCGAACAGTGGCTGCTCAAGGAGCTCGCGCTCGATGACGTCTCGCTTGTCGGCCTGGGTTTCGGTGGTTGGGTCGCTGCCGAGATGGCATCGCTGTCACCGAGGCAGTTCCGTCGCCTGGTGTTGGTGGGCGCAATGGGTATCAAGCCGGCAGCCGGCGAGATTCTCGATCAGGCGATTCTCAACCACGAAGACTACGTCCGCGCCGGTTTCTATGACCAGGCTCACTTCGACGCGGTCTTCGGCTCCGAGCCGGACACCGATCGCCTCGAGCAGTGGGATATCCACCGGGAGACGACCTTTCGCATCGCCTGGAAGCCGTATATGTACAACCCAACGCTGCCGCACCTTCTCGGCGGCGTTGAGGCGCCTTCGATGGTGGTTTGGGGGCGGGAGGACCGGGTCGTGCCGCTGGAGTGTGGCGAGCATTACCATCAGGCTCTACCTGAAGCGCGGCTGCGGGTGATCGAGGGCTGCGGCCACTACGTTGAGATGGAGAAGCCGGATGAGCTCGCCACGCTGATCATGGAGTTTGCGGGCGGCTGAGGTTGTAGTCGGGGCTATTGGGTGCGGTGACTCTCCCGAGGCCGGGTTGGGCTTAAGTCAGTACTCCGGGCGGCGGGGCACAAGACCCCGCCCTACGACTTGGCTTGACCGGCGCTCGGACGGAGGCGCGCGGGGCTCGGGCGAGGGAGAGGGAATCGACGGACAAAGGGAGCAGGAACAATGCACCAGATGTATTTCACCGAGCAGCCGATGTCGACCTACCCCGCTAAGAAGGGCCTCGAGATCGGCCACACGGCGCTGATGTTTTCCAACCAGTACTTCGATCCCGTTGAGGGCAGCCGGCTCTACAACGAGCGGATCGAGGAGTACCTCTACGCGGAAGAGATGGGCGTCGACGGAATCATGCTCAATGAGCACCACAACGCCCCCTTCTGCATGCAGGCCAAGTGCAACATCTTCGCCAGCATCCTCGCGGCGATGACGAAGCGAATCAAAATCGTTCTTCTCGGTAACCCGCTGCCACTTGCGGAGAACCCGGTCCGGCTGGCGGAAGAGCTGTCGATGATCGACATGGTCTCGAAGGGACGGCTCGTGTCCGGCTTCGTCCGCGGCGGGGGGCAGGAGCAGCTCTCGACCGGTGTCAATCCTGCCTTCAACCGTGAGCGCTTCGAGGAGGCGCACGACTTGATTGTGAAGGCATGGACAACGCCGGGACCTTTCCGCTGGGAGGGCACCCACTACCAGCATCGGGTCGTGAATCCGTGGGCGGTGCCGCTGCAGAAGCCGCACCCACGCATCTGGATCCCGGGAGTGGCGAGCCGGGAGACGGTCGTCTGGGCAGCCGAGCACCGCTACCCCTACGTCTGCCTGAACACGTCCATAGAGGTTACCAAGCGAATCTGGCAGACCTACGACGAGGCGGCTGCCAGCATCGGCTACACGCCAGGACCCGAGAACCGCGGCTACCTCATTCGGATGCACGTTGCCGACAGTGAGGAGAAGGCGATTCGCAATGCGCGGCAGTTCGTTTGGATGATGGGAGAGTTCACCGGGTTACTGCACCCGGTATGGAGCGCTCCGGCCGGCTACCCGTCTCCGGCCAACCGCCGCGCCCTTGTTGAGGTCGCCAATGGCAGGCGTGCAAACCCTCGCGCCGCCGACTTCGAGACCCAACTCAAGAACATGACCATTATCGCCGGGACCCCGGACCAGTGCGTTGAGAAGCTGCGCATCATTATGGAGGAGACACGGCCGGGGATTTTCGGCTTCTGGGGCAATGACGGCACGGTCAGCCATGAGGACTCGATGAGCTGCATCCGGCTCATGGGTCAAGAGGTGATGCCGGCGGTTCGCGAGATCGCAAAAGAGCTCGACCTCAAAGGCCCCTTCGAGGCGAATGCACCCGTGAGTCAGGCCTACGCGGAGCCGGCAGTCGTCTCGGGTGCCGCTGACTGACAGGATTCCCGGCTGCGCCGCCCCTCTGCAAAAACGTTGAGGAGATTGTTGAGGTTGAGGGCCTATCGTCCTCCCATCCGAGTAGAGGCGGGAGAAGGAGGCGTAGGCAATGAGGGTATCTGGCGGACGGGCTCTGGGCGTCATCGTTGGTGCCGTGGTACTCGGGAGTGCGGCCGGTCTTCTCGGCGCCCTTCCGGCGTCGGCCGATGGCCCCCGGAGAGGCAACGTAATGGTGCTCTCTTCGACGCAGCCGTACGGTGGCCCGGGTCCGAGTACTATCCGCCAGATCATCCAAGCTCGGATGGGCCGCAATTACACACAGCTACGCGGGCAATTCTGTAAAGACAAGAGCGGCGGAACAGAATTTGTCGCGGCCGGCGTCACTCCGAGCGCGGGCCTCACCTGCACCCCCTGATCACAGCCAGGGGTTCCAGATCCGCGTAGCCGGCCGCCTTCAAGCGGCCGGCTACGTGGTTGTTTCGCACACCTGGGCACACGGGCGCCGCTCTCCGCTATGGTATGGGCGGGGCATACCGCGTCATCGCCGTGATGCCTCGTAGTGGCCCTGAAGACGGGGGCATCAACATGCTTTGGAGGCGCGAATGGCGCATTCGCGACGTCCTTATCATCCTGCTGATACTCACGCTCGCGCCGTTTTTCGCGCTCGAGGTCTTTCGCGCCGTGCAGGACACGCAGCGGCAGGGCGATGAGGCCTCGCATCGGACGGAAATTCGGGCCGCGGAAGCAGCGCAAATCACTGACGACTTCCTGGGATTCACCGAGCGATCGATCGCCTCATTCGCCGCGGCGCCCTCCGTGCGGTCGCTCGACGCAGAGAGCTCTCGCGCCTTCCTCGAGGGCGTTCGCAGCCAGCATCCGAACTACGAAGGGGTTTTCCTTCTTAGAGAGGACGGAACCGAGGTCGCGAGTACTCAGGCGGGCATGTACGAGCGTCTCAACAGGGAGCGTCCATTTGTGCAGCGCACGCTAGTTGTCAGGAGGATGGTCGCAAGTGAGGCACTGCAGTTGCCTCCAAACGGCCGGTCTGTCCTGCTGCTCACCTATCCGGTGGTCGGGGGGCAGGGCGATCCGGTTGGGGTTCTCGGAGTTGCGCTCAATATCAACCGGCTCAGCAGCGTCATTGGCTACGTGCGGTCTTCACCGGGCTCAATCGTCCTGCTCCTCCAGCGCGACTCGACCGTTATCGGCGCCAACTCAGATCCCAAGGCATGGGTCGGACGCCCACTGAGCGATCGAGCGGGCAGCACTGGAACCTCGATTGCCAAACTGCGAGACGGCGTAGAGCGGGTGACTGCCTCCCATGGGGTGGAGAGCGCACCTTGGCGGATCGTCGCCGGAATTCCGCAGGCAGAGGTCAATGCCGCTCGGCGCGAGACGCTCACGCGAATTGCCGAAGAGCTTGCGCTCGCGGTGGCAGCGACGGTGCTGCTCGCCTGGATCATGCTTCGGCGGGTGCTGGCCCCGATACGTGTGCTCTCGGCGGGCGCCCGCGATTTTGCGGCGGGCCTTCTCGACCGGCGTATCCCTCTGCGCCGGGGCGATGAGCTGGGAGCGCTGGCCGACGTGCTCAACAGCATGGCGGGTCGGCTACAGCAGCGATTAGACGAAGAGGCAGCACATGCTGAGGCGTTGCGCTCGCTCAATCGCCTGCAAACAGAGTTTGTAGCAACCGCCTCGCACGAACTTCGAACGCCGGTTACCGCAATACGCACCTATGCCGAGGCGCTCTTACGGCCCGAGATAAGCAATGAAGGGGTGCGCCGCGACTGCCTGGAGGGCATCAACCGGACGAGCGCCCGCCTCGCCCAGCTCGCGCGCAGGCTGCTGGACGTCTCCAAGATCGATAGCGGGCAGATAACGCTCGATCCAGGTGCGGTCGACGTGGCAGTCGTGGCCCGCGCCGCCATTGCTCAGGCTGGGTGCCAGGAAGGGGACAGCGTCGTCCTGCAGGTGCAGGCAGGCTGCACTATCGTCGAAGCTGATGCCGAGCGTCTGGAAGAGGTACTCGATAATCTCATCGGGAACGCCCTCAAGTTCACGTCGCCGGCGGCGAACGTCACGGTCAGTGTTGAGCCCGTTGCCGGCGGAACACGAGTCGCCGTACGCGATACCGGCCCTGGGATTCCTACCGGCGAGCTTCCGCGCATCTTCGACCGCTTTTACCAAGTTCCGAACGCACAGGTACAGGGTGCGGCGGCACGTTGCGTAGGGGGTTCCGGTCTCGGTTTGTACATCGCTCGTGCCTACGTGCAGGCCATGGGCGGCCGCCTGTGGGTGGACAGCGAAATCGAGCGGGGCAGCACCTTTTTCGTCCTGCTCCCAGCTTCCGTAGAACTTGCCGCTATCGCGCGACCTGACGAGGACATCGATGCCGCCACCACCACTCCTGCTCTTGGTCGACGACGATCCTGACATCGTTCGGTCGCTGAGCATCAATCTCCGTGCTGACGGCTATCGGACCGCGGGAGCCGCATCCGGATTGGAGGCGCTCGTCGCACTCCGCCAAGAGCTTCCGGCGCTGGCGATCGTCGACCTGATGATGCCGGTCATGGACGGCTTTGAGACCAGCCGCGGAATCAAGCGATGCGCCGATATCCCGATTATCATCCTCACCGCCATTGATACCGAGGTAACGAAAGTGCGCGCGATTGAGCTCTACGCGGAGGACTACGTTACCAAGCCCTTCGACTACGCCGAGCTGGCGGCGAGGATTCGGCGGATCCTGAGCAGAGCGTGGCCTGGCGGCCCGCCGGAGTCATCCGTTGAGGTCGATGAGCGCTTATCGCTGGACTTCGCAGCGCGCGTAGTGCGCATGGGCGGCGACCGGCGCCGCTTGAGTCCGACCGAATGCCGGCTGCTGCATCTACTTTACGCTAACGCGGGCAGAACGTTGCCCAGCGAGTTGATCCTTGACCGGGTCTGGCCGGACGGCGAGGGCGAATCCGGCTACCTCTGGGAGTACATCCGGCGGCTACGGGAGAAACTTGGCGATGATCCGTCCGATCCCCGCTATATTGCGAGCGAGCGCGGAGTTGGATATCGCTTTCAGTTGCAATGACATGCGAGGAGGGGTGAGTAATGGCGTTGGAGGTTCGAAGGGTCGTCACGGGTCACGATTCTCAGGGGCGCGCGATTGTCCAGATTGACGAGATCTCGAAGAACGTCGTATCTGCGCGGCCCAATACCTCGGCTTGTGTCATCTGGACCACCGAGGGTTTTTCCGTTGACAACACTGGTAAGGAGGACGGAGCGCAGCGGCAGACGGGAACGACCCTGGCGAATGGGACGGTCTTCCGAATCCTCGAGGTCGGACCGGGTAACGCGCCGCGCGTCCACCGGACCAATTCGATCGACTACGCGGTTGTCATGTCGGGCGAGATTGACATGGAGCTCGAGGAAGGTTCGTCGGTCCATCTGAGAGCCGGAGACGTTGTCGTCCAGCGCGGCACCATGCATAACTGGGTCAACAAGGGCACCGAGCCGTGCCGGATCGCCTTTATTCTGATCGACGCCAAGCCGGTCGAGGTGGGAGGCAAGGTCCTTCAGGCCCAGGGGTAGCGCTCCCCCTCGTTTCTGGCGGCGACCGACGGAGGGGTCACACAGCAGGGTGGCCTCCCGTGGATACCGAACGTTCACGGCGGCCGATACCGTGCTGGCCGAGCACCGCGAAGGCGTCCTTGAGCAGCAGCACGATGAGGACCACCTCGATCGCCTTCGAGAGGTAGCCAAGGCCGTTCGGGTTCGGCCGTCCGACGTCGAGCCAACCGGCGATGGATAACGCTGTATAGACGACCATCACCGCATCAACCAGCCATCGCCAAGCTGGCAGCCAGCCCGTGCTGAGCCAATACACAGCGACGAGGCCCACGTACCCGACCGCGTTGAGCAGGAAGAGCTCGTTAAGCGGAAGCGGGAGCGAAATAGGCGGAGCGCCGGGAGGCGGCCCCGCGGGAGCGCCGGCGGGCGGCGGTGGGGGCGGTCCGGCCGGCCGGGCCGAGCCGATAAAGTGACCGTGGAACAGAACGAAGTCCAGTGCGAAGTGGACCGCGCCATCCGCGAGGGCCAGGAGTGTGATGGCGGCCGGAACGATCCAGGGGGTGTGCGGGTTTGGTGCCTGCGTGGTACTCATGCGCTCTACCTCTCGGGACAAGGAAGAGAACGACGCTGGCGCTTGTCCCTGAGACCACCCTACCCAGAGCGCATTGGAATTACATGAGAGTTGGTAGGACCGGTTACCGTTCCGGTCGCCTGACGGTGAGGCCTGGCACGCGCTCGAACTCGCGGACGTTATCCATCAGCACGTCGTACCCCTGAGCGAGCGCGGTGGCAGCGATGATGAGATCATGAGGGCCAATAATCTGGCCGGCGGTGGTCAGTTCCGCCCAGATTCGCGCGTGGACCTGTGCCGCGGGTAGGTCGAAGGACAATGTCGGAAACGTTTGTAGGAGCGTGCCGACGAACTGTTCCCTGACTCTTCGGCGAGCGGGGGAATCGGCGCGATAGGCGCCTGTGAGAAGCTCGGAGACGGTGATAGCCGCAATAGCGGCCTGCTCGCCGAGGCCAGCAAGCGCAGAAATGGCGGCCTCCTGACCGCGGCGCTCCAGCGTTATTATCGGGCTCGAATCGATTAACAGGGCCATTCAGGTGGCTGAACAGGAGTATTCATGAGAGCCCGCATGGCTTCCACATCGGCGGCATAGCCCTCGTCGGGCCACTCGATCTGCGCGAGGCGTTTCGCGAGATCGGCGAGCGTGGCGCCGGTGGGGGATCCGGAGGGAACGAGTCTGGCAACCGTTTCGCCGTTGCGCTCGATGTTGAACTCCTCACCGCGGTAGCGGACCCGGTTGGGGACATCGGATAGGTGCTTCGCGAGATGCGTAGCGGTAATTGTGCTCTCCATGGGCTGCCTCGCACCGTCAAAGGTACTTCTATGATAATCCGATACTCGGATATGCAGCCGGTTAGTCGCCGCCTCCGTCATCGGCGGACAAGGCTAGCGCCGGCGCAGCGATGACGCCTTCGTCGTGGCTCGACGAGAGGATTACGCCCTCGAGGTTTGACTTGCGCAGCGGAACTTCGTGCAGCGTCAGGACCACCAGCACGATGATCACAGAGAGCGCGCCGCCGATCAGAAAGACGTCATGCAATGACGAGGAGAAGGCGTCCCGCAGTGCATGCGGCACGGCGACAAGCAGGCTCTGGCCGTGGACGGTCGCGCCGGCGAGCTCCCGCTGGAGCTGCTCCGGCAGCACTGAACTCAGCCAAGTCCTGGGATTTCGGACGAGGTTGACTGCCGCGGGAGAGAGCGGCGCTATGAGATCGGGTGTGAGTTGCCGAGGGATCTCCGTTTCCAATCGAGTGACCACGATGCTGCCGAAGATCGCCACACCGATCGTCTGGCCTATGGACCGGAAGAACTGAATAGAGGACGTGACTGTCCCGAGGAGCTGATAGGGCACCGAGTTCTGGATCACAATCGTCACAATAGGCATCAGCGCGCCTGTCCCGAGCCCGGCGATGATGACGTTGCGGTAGACGTCGAGAGTCGTCGTCTGCAGCGACATTCTCGAGAGAAGCAGGAATCCAGCAACCATCAGTATCGCCGAGCAGATGAGGTGCACCTTGTACCTGCCGGTTCGCGAGATGATCAGCCCGGCAATGGTGCTCGCGAGCGACATCGAGACGCTCATCGGAATCGTGGCGATGCCTGCGCCAGTCGCGGAGGAACCGAGCACCGAGATCATGAACAGCGGGATGTAGACCGAGACTCCGAAGATCGCCATGCCCGATAGGAACATGATGGCTACGCCGCCGCTGTAAAGCCGGTTGCGAAACAGATTCAGCGGAAGGATAGGCTCTGCGGCGCGGCTCTCGATCCAAAGGAAACCAGCCCCAGCAGTTAGCCCAAGAGCGAGCAGGCCAAAGAACGGTGCCGAGAACCAGGCGAACAGGTCGCCGGCCCATACGAAGGTAAGCAATAGCGGGACGATAGCCGCGACCATCGTCGACACGCCCAGATAATCGATGGCGTACCGGCGGCCACTGCCGGCGTGCGCGGGTAGCGTGAGCAAGATGACGATCAGCGCGATAGCGCCTATCGGCAGGTTGACGTAGAACACCCAGCGCCAGCTGAGGTTATCGGTCAAGTAACCGCCCAGCGCGGGCCCGACGACTGAGGCCAATCCGAAGGTGGTGGAGGTCAGCCCCTGCCACTTGCCGCGTTTTGCCGGTGGATAGAGGTCGCCGACGATGGAGAAGGCGTTGACCATCATCGCGCCACCGCCGAGCCCTTGAACGCCTCGCATGACGACCAGGAACGGCATTGAGTGCGCGACTCCGCAGAGGGCGGAGGCGGCCAGGAACACGACGGCGCCAAGAAGCATGAACTGCCGGCGGCCGTACAGGTCTGAGAGCTTGCCAAACACGGGCATCGATGCCGTGGAGGTGAGCAGGTAGGCGGTGAAGACCCAACTGTAGTAGTTGAGGCCGCCGAGGTCCGCGATGATACGCGGCATTGCGGTGCTGACAATCGTCTGGTCGAGTGCAGACAAGAGCAGCGCCAAGAGTACGCCGCTCATGATGATCAGGCGGGCGCGGTTACTTAGGCTGTCAGCGTGAACGATCACGAGTCGGGGTTATTCCTTAGAGGAGTGTTGAACCGCAGGGGGCCACAGCCATGATACCCAATCATCTGGCTGTGAGTGATCCACCAGGTATCGAGAGGCCGGCGGTGCCTTCGCCGGCCTCTCGACCAATTGCCGTAGAGTCGCTCAGCTCTTGAGCCAGACCTTGGAGTAGTTCTCGGTGTGGCGGCCGAGCGTGTCTGTGTAGCTGTAGTTCTGCACGCGCGGCTGCAGAAATGCAAAGCGGAAGGAGCCCTGCGTCGGGATCAACCAGGCCTGATCGGCGATGTACTTCTCAATCTCCTGGACGGCCTTAAGGCGCTCATTCTCGTCGACGATGGTGCGCTCCTTGTCGATCATCGCATCCAGCTTCGGGTCCTTGAGCTGCTCGTCGTTGTTGGTGCTCTTGGAGTGGAAGTTGATGTAGAGGAACTCGTCAGCCTCGGTATAGGAGGCGATGCCCGAGTAGATCACCATGTTCTTGTCGAAGTAGCCGGCGCGGCTGCCCTTGCCGGCGTCGATATAGTCTTTGTTATAGTCCTGCTGGACGATGTTCGTCTTGATGCCCGCCTGGTTCCACATGTTGCTGATCGTTTCGCCCATCTTGACGTAGGGCGGTGTTGTGAACGGGCCGGGGGAGATGTAGGCGAACTGCAGCGCGAGATTCGACTGTCCAGCCGCGTCGAGCATCTTCTTCGCCTCGGACGGGTTGAACTTGTACCACTGGGCGACGCTGGGATCCAGTTGACCGACAACCTGCGACCATTTGCCCATCGAGGCGGGCACGAACAGCGTTGAGACGCCCTGGCCGTTGTAAATGATCTTGCTCAGTGCTTCGCGGTCGATCGCCATCGATGCGGCACGTCGCACACGGATGTCCTGGAACGGCGATCCGGGGTCGCTGAGCTGTAGATAGATCGGGAACGGCCGGCCGTCTGGGCACTGGAGCATCGTCGCCTGTGGACTCTGCTGCTTGACGGCATCGAGGTCGAAGGGGTTCTCGATGATGAGCTCGTCGAGGTGGCCGGCGGCGAACTCCGCCTGCTGACGCGAGGCATCGGCGATCACCGCGATCTTCAGGGTGTCGATGTAGGGCCGCGGCTTGTCGAACCAATCTGGATTCCGCTTGTAGGTATATGCAACGTCCGGCGCGATGCTATCGATCGTGAAGGGGCCGCTGCCGATAACCGTCTTGGCGGGATCGTAGCCACCGCCAAGCACCTCGCGCGGATAGATCCAGGAGTAGGCAGGCGCCCCGAGCGTCTTCTTAAAGGGGGCATAGGGATACTTGAGCTTGAAAACGACCGTCTGTTTGTCAGGGGTCGTGATCTGGTTGAGGTCAATCATGTCCAGCGATCCGCGGTTTGGGCTCGCGGTGGCGGCATCGAAGACGCGGGTGAACGTCGCCCTGACGTCCTCGGCCTCGACGGCGTGCCCGTTTACCGGTGCGATATTGTGGTACTTGGCGTCGGGCCGCATCTTGACGGTCCACGTAATCGCGTCCGGCGACTCGGCACTGATCCCAAGGTCATTCTCCAGGTCGTGGTCGGTAAAGGTCTTGGGATCGGGGCCTGTCTTGAAGCGGAAGAGGCGGCTGTAAACGCCGCTGACGTACTGCTGGCTTCCGGCTGACTCCTTCTGCGGATCGAGCCTGGGGTTGCTCATCGTGTAGTAGGTGTAGGTGCCGCCGGACTGTGGTGTCCCGCCGCCGGGCGCCCCCTGGTTCGCTGACTGGCCGGCCGGCGCGCCCGCCTGTGGCTTGGCGCCGCAAGCCACAAGCGCGGCGCCGAAGGCGCCGGCTCCGCCTGCGGCCAGCACTCGTCGCCTGGCCAGACGGCGGGCCGTCAGCTCGGTCCAGTAATTGGTATGTCCGTCTCTTGCCATGTCAAACTCCTCGGCCCCTTCGAATGGGGACTGCATTGCTTACGTACGCTTCTTCTCAAGCGTAGACGGATCGGCCGGTTAGGGGACAGCCAGCGCAAATCCGCCGCGACCCTCAGGCTTTAAGCCAGAGCTTTGCGTAGGACTCCGTGCCCGCTCCGAAGGCGAGGCTCTCCTGGAAGTTCTGCACGCGCGGCCGTACGACTACGTACACGTTGCCCTGGGGCAGACCGGCAACCGTGTACATCTTGTCCGCAAGATACTTCTGGATGTCGATGTAGGCCTTCACACGGTCCGCCTCGTTGACGAGAGACCGCGCATTGGTGATGCGTCCGTCGAGGTCGGCGTCGCTCACGTGTGAGAGGCCGCTTGTCGCCTTGGAGTGGTAGTAGTTGTAGATAAACGTGTCGACGTCCTCATAGACGGAGATCCCTGAGGAGATGACCGAATCGCTAGGGTAGTTGCCGTAGCGGATGCCCTTGCCGCCGCCGATAAAGTCCTTCGTGTAGTCAACGACCTGCAGCGTAGCCTTGATGCCGGCGCTGTTGAGCATTGCGGAGATCGCCTCGGACATCTTCTGGTAAGCCAGGCTGATGTAGTCGGCGACGTAGACGAACTTGAACTGCTTGTCGGCAAATCCGGAGGCCTGCAGCAGCTTCTTCGCCTCGGACGGGTTGTACTTGTAGTACTGCGCCGTGTCGGCGGGCAGATCGCTTTGGTGCATCGCCCACTTCCCAAGGTTGAGATAGACGTAGTACTGCGGCTCGGCGTCGTTGTTGTAGATCGCCTTGGCGAGAGCATCGCGATCGATCGCCATTGAGAAGGCGCGCCGGAGACGGATGTCCTGGAACGGTGAGGCCGGGTCGCCGAGATGGAAGTACAGGATCTGGCCGGTTGAGGGATCGGTCTTGAATATCTGAGCGCTGGGGGTATCACGCTTCAGCGTATCCACGTCATCAACCGGGATCGGCGCACCCGCACTGCCATAGACGTCAAGGTGTCCGCCGGTGAACTGAGCTCGTGTCTGCCCGATGTTCGGGATGACGGCCCACTGAAGCCCGTCGGCGTGTGGCTGGCTCTTGTCGTACCAGTCTGGGTTGCGCTTGAAGTTGTAGGAAACGTCAGGCGTGAACGTGTCCGCCAGGAACGGTCCGCTGCCGATCATCTTGGTTGCCGGGTCGTAGGTCCCCGCTAACGCCTCGCGCGGCAGAATCCAACCGTATGTTGACGATGAGAGGGCGTACTGGAACGGGGCGTAGGGATACTTGAGCTTGAAGACAACGGTCGACTTATCCGGAGTCTGGATGTCGTTCGGCTCGATGCTGTCCAGTGCGGAGCGGCCGGGATTCTTGGGGTCGAGGGCGCGGGTGAACGTCGCCTTGACGTCCTCGGCCTCGACGGCGTGGCCGTTGACCGGCGCGATGTTCTGAAACATTGCGTCCGGCCTCAGCTTCACGGTCCAGGTCGTCGCGTCAGGCGTTTCAACGCCGGACGCGAGGTCGCCGGTGACTTGATGGTCCTCTGCAACCTTAGGGTCGGTTCCGACCTTGTACTGGAGCAGACGGCTCATCACGACGCCGACAATCCCCTCCGTGGGTCCGGAGGTGGTGCGGTGCGGATCCAACGTTGGCGGATTGTCGGCCTGCCGCAGGTACAGGGTCCCCCCCTGCGTCGGCTTGGCGGGGGCCTGGGCAGCGGGCGCTGGCGACTGTCCGTTAGGCCCGCTACCGCTCTTGCCGCAGGCGCCTATGGCCGCCGCCGCCGCCGCGGCGCCTCCGGCCGCGAGTATGCGCCTGCGGTTCAGCGGGCGCCGGTTCGCCTGCCAGTAGTTTAACGTGCGCTCCATGACCGCCCCCTCTCGCGCCTCTTCCCTACTCGTACGCGCGCCCGATGGGCGCAACCTATCCTCCCGGCCTCCTTCCCCTCGAGGGAAGGAGGAGACGACAGGTCTACGGCGCCGGGTAATTTACCCCGGGCGTTGCGAGCAGTTGCTCGCGGATGCCGTCCTCCCAGCGCTGATCGCGAGGCAGTATGGCTGATCCGGCGCGCACCCTGAACAGCGCCGGCGTGTCGACAGCCTCAGGTGCGATGTCCTGCTCGCGCAGCCGGCGCGCGGCGTTGATCAGCCGGCGCCGGACCTGGATGATGCCACTGTCGCTCGATCCCAAGTGCTCCTGGGTGCGGTCGCAGATCGACCCCATCGACTCCTGGCAGCCGGCATCCTGCGGCCAGAGGCCCGGGAGTCCCGAGAAGCGCAGCGTTTTCTGCGCCTCCCATTCGACGCGATAGTCGTTGTCGCGGGTGAGGAGGGTTTCGTACCTGCCGTAGGGCGCGGCTGTGGGTGGCGCGAAGATCGCCGCGCTGGGGTGCAGCGCCTCGACGCGGTCGTTGTTGATCGCGCTGATGCCCTGGATCTGTTCCGGAGGCAGCGCCTTCGTGGGGTGATAGGTGTAGCAGAGGCACCAGGTTGTCTCATCGTCGATCGGCACCCAGGCGAATCCGCTCAGCGCCGGGTCGTCGCCGTACGGCGGGATCATGGTGTGGAAGGGAAGCACGAACTGATTGATCCGCCAGTAGTAGGACTCCTCCTCGGCGTTTCGCCGGACCGCGACGGCGCACCCGTAGTCGGTGTCGAGGGTCTCGAAGTGCGGGTGCTTGTCGCGCCGGTTGTAGATCATGCCCCTGCTGCCGCCGCGACGAAGTCCGCGCTCGATGTCCTCCTGGACGTTCAGGCGGCTGTGCAGGAACGCGGAGTGGGAGGGGTCGAGGCCGCCTTCCATGGCCTGGACCCAGTTTGCGTGCTGGACCCGGGCCGAGAAGAAGTTCTGTCCCTCATCGACAGTGTTCCATTCCAGTTCTGGCAGTGGCGGTGGCTCGCTTCGCGGACCCAGATAGGCCCAGATAAGCCCGTTGCGCTCGACGCAGGGATAGGAGGTGGCGTGGACCTTGTCCTTAAGCGGGCGGGTTTGAAACCCGCCCCTACGTTCCGGCGGCTCATTTGGCATTTCGATGCAGGCGCCTGTGGCGTCGAACTTCCAGCCGTGATAGACGCAGCGAAGCCCTGATTCTTCATTGCGCCCAAAGAACAGGGAGGCGCCTCGGTGCGGACAATTGTTCGCGAGCAGGCCCGGCCGGCCGTCCGAATCGCGGAAGGCGATGAGGTCCTCGCACAGGAGGCGGACTCGTTGCGGGCGCCCGTCGGCCTCGGCAAGATCGGCAGATGGGAGGAAGGGAAGCCAGTACTGCCGTATCAGGTCGCCCATGGGTGTGCCGGGTCCCACCCGGGTCAGCAACTCGTTCTCTTCGCGCGTCAGCATTGGACCATCCTCCTCGCTCCGGAGTTAGATTAGGCCGATTCCCAGCAGTCCGCGAGAGGTAGCTGGCTTTTGGATCGCTTTAGATGATGGATGGCGCGATGGGATCGTAGATTCGAAATGAGACCGGGAGGGCGGATTTCGCAAAAACAGCATTTTCTCGGTCTTCTTCACTATCAGGCAAAGCCCGATGAGGACGTGATGGCTCAATCTCTTGAGCCTACGTGCCGGGAGCGCGGTCCGTCTACGCGGAGAGGACGCAGGCGGGTCTCAGACCCGCCTTTGCAGGGTTCTGTCTACTGCCGGCTTTTTAGCGCCTCGTAGACCTTTTCGGCGGTGATGGGGAGCTCGGTGATGCGAACGCCGATGGCGTCGAAGACGGCGTTCGCTATTGCCGCCGGGAGTGGAACATTGGTCAGCTCGCCGATCGCCTTGCCTTCATATGGCGCGGGGCCGTGCTTCGTCTCCAGGAGCACCGTTTCGAGCTGGGGGATGTCGGCCATGGTCGGCAGCTTGTAGTCACCAAGGTTTGGGTTGATCACCGACCCTTCCTCAAGGATAAGACGCTCGGTTAGCGCCTGACCGATGCCCTGGACCACGCCTCCCTCCACCTGTCCCTGGTGCGTGAGCGGGTTGATGACGGTGCCGACGTCGTGTGCGGAGACGACACGCAGCAACTTCACCTGCCCCGTCTCCGGATCCACCTCGACCTCCGCGACCTGAGCCGCGAATGAGGTGACACCGGCCGGGTCCGTCGCGGAACTGTAGCTGCCACTGCGCGTAATCGGCGTCTCTTCCAGCTCCTGGGCCCGCGCCATCAGCTCTTTGAGGCTCAGGCGCTGGCCGGCGGCCCTCACCCCCGACCCCTCTCCCAAGGCTGGGAGAGGGGCGGCCCTCACCCCCGGCCCCTCTCCCAACCCTGGGAGAGGGGAGCATGAAAAGATTCCGCCCTCGTACCGCACTGTGACCGTTCCACTGTTGAAGATGCGTGCCGCCAGATCGAGAAGCGCAGTCTTGAGCTCCAGAGCGGCGGCGAGGGTCGCCCGACCGGCGGTGCGCGTGACGCGGCTGCCACCGGCGCCCGAGTCGAAGGCCGCGGTGTCCGTATCGGCAGGGCGCACGACGACGGCGTCGAGGGAGGACTGCAGAACCTCGGCCACGACCTGCTGGAGTATGGTCAGCGAGCCTGTGCCGGTGTCCGGAACACCGGTGAGCAGCGTAATCTGCGCTTCGCCATCGATGGATACGATCTCGGTCGAGTCTCCGTTGCCGGGTGCGCGCTCGTACATGCTGATCCCGCGGCCGACATGGGGCCGCTTCGGGCCATCCCAGCCCGCAGCTTTGCCGGCGGCCTCGAGCGTCTCCCTGCTCATGATGTCGGCCCAGCGGTGGCCCAGCGCGGATTCGTCGCCATCGACGAGCGAGTTGCGAATGCGAAATTCGAGCGGGTCGATGCCGAGCTCACGCGCGATCATGTCCGTGTGGCATTCCTCGGCGAAAATCGACTGCGGCCCGCCGGGCGCGCGCATGTTTCCGGCCGGGACGTGATTCGTATAGACGCGTAGTCCCTCGATGTCGATGTTAGGCAGGCGATAGGGTCCGGCTGCGTGCGCAGGGCCTCCCACCATGGGGTTCGGTGTGAAGGCGCCGTAAGCACCCGTGTCGAATACGAGCCGGCCCGTGCGGGCGGTCATGCGACCGTCATTCGTGACGCCGGTCTTCAGGGTCATGATCGCCATGTGGCGCGGGCATCCCGCTGTCAGCTCCTCCGTGTACGTCATGATCATCTTGACCGGCCCGCCGGCGTGACATGCGAGGTGATAGCAGAGGACGGTGTCCATCAGCGAGCCCTTGCCGCCAAAGTCTCCGCCAATCGGCACGTTGTTGACGTTGATGCGATCCTCCGGAATCTCAAGTGCGTCGGCGATCTGGCGCCGTGCGACGAACGGCGCCTTGTTGGAGAGCCAGCAGTTGATCTTGCCGTCATTGTCGATTCGCACGACGCAGGCATGCGGCTCGATGTACCCCTGGTGGATAGAGGCGACGCGAAACGTGTGCTCGAAGACGCGATCCGCCTCAGCGAAGCCGGCCTCCACGTCGCCGTGGCGAGCGAAGACCTGACAGACAACGTTTGGAATCGACGGCACGGGCTCGGGGACACCGCGGTATGACGACGGGTCAGCGTGGATAATCGGCGCCCCGGGCTCCATGGCGGCGATTGGATCGAAGACCGCGGGCAACTCTTCGTACTCGACGTCGATGAGGAGAAGGGCCTCGTCGGCAATCTCAGGAGTGTCAGCGGCAACAGCCGCCACCTTTTCGCCAACGAATCGGACCTTGTCGCGGGCGAGCACGGGAACGTCGATTATGCGCCGGCCGATTAATCGATCGGGGACGTCGGCAGCGGTAATGACTGCATGAACCCCTGGTAGGGACTTGGCGCGCGAGGTGTCGATCGAGAGGATGCGCGCGTGCGGGTGCGGACTCCGCAGACATTTGCCCCACAGCAGGCCGGGAAGTTTGATATCGCCCGTGTAGCGGGCACGACCGGAGACCTTCTCAGGACCCTCGATGTGGCCGACGGATCTGCCGACGGATGGGGTTGTCACCATCGCACGCCTCCCGACGTTCTGAAGCCGCCGATATTGTACAGACCCTGAGCAGCTTGCATGCCTGCGGGATCTCGGCCCCGAGCGATGCCGCCCACAGACGAGCCGGTTCCCTTGGGCGCAACGGCGCGGTCGCCACTCCATATCCGACTACCAGCTACGAGGGAGCGCGGGCGGCCCCGGCCAAGCGAAGCGACCGCGTCCGCGCGGCCGCATACCAACAAGCTTGCGACATTACCTCCGCGATTCACGGTCGCGCACTGCTCCGAGATTCGTCAAACTACCCCGCGACCTGCCCGTTAGCAGGAGGAAACGGGGGTCGCGCGCGGGTTTCTGCGTCTAATGGAGGTTAAACGAGGAACCGCTGGGCCGGCTGAGAAAATGGTTCTGGTAATCGTCGATCCAAGCCCTTATTTGGAACCAAGAAATTCGTTCTGAGACTGGAGGCGCAGAGCAGTGGTTCGGGAATGGTTGTTATCGGACCCAACGGAGGGAAGGCTCACAAGCAACTGCCTTGATTGCGAGACTTCCGGGACGAGACCATGTTCGTTCAAGAGGTGGCGTCACGCCCCATAAGCTGCCAGAAACGCGCCGATCGCGGCGTCAGTGTGGCGTTCCAACTCCTCGGTCGTTGGCGCGTACTCGTTGCCCAAGAACATAGCCTTGTCGAGGATCTGCCCCAGGATCAGATACGCCAGGTGGTTAGCGGCAATCTCCGGATCCTGGATTCGCAGGAAACCCTTCTCGCTCAAGGATTGGAGGAGCGTCGCCAGCTCCGTGAGCGTCCGCTCTGGCGCGCGCTCGTAATACGCCCTCGCCAGCTTTGGGAACCGGTCCGCCTCGGCGATTATCAATCGCCGGAGTTGCAGGCCGCGAGGCTGCACCACTGTGAGTAGATAGCGCTGGCCCAGCACTCTCAGGGCCGCCTTCAGGTCGTCCGTCTCATGCAGCACTTTCCGCATCACTGCGATAAATTCTTCTGCCCGCGCCGCAACGCCGACCACCACGTCGCTAAAGAGCTGCTGTTTGTCGGCAAAGTTCTTGTACACGGTCTGCTTGGATACGGCCGCCATTGAAGCGATTTCGTCCATACTCGTGCCGTCGTACCCGTTTGCGAGGAAAAGCGTTGTCGCCGCTTCGATGATCGCCCGCCGCTTCAGGGCGGAGCGGCCTTTCGTGCGTGGGCTTATCTCGGGCTGCGCCTCTGCGGCATCGTTTGCCACCGTAACCCCGTGTCCCGTACGGCGCGGCCGAGTACTTATTTTTGCCCGACTCGACGATCTGTATGCCATGTCCAGCCTCCTCAGCTTGGCTCTGTAGGGTACTTGACAGCCTAGTTTTACCTCAGTACTATACGGTCTAGTTCTTTAACACGCCAGCGGTGGATTGGCCCACCGGGCGTCGCAGAGAGGAAGGAGATTATGATGTCAAAAGCGATCGCTGTCTCAGGAGCACGGGCACACGCCAAGGTCTGTGACGCATCTACGAAGGTGACTCGTAGCCTCCTCGGCTACGGGATCATCGCCGGTCCTATCTACGTCCTGGTGGGACTTGTCGAGGGTCTCATACGCCCGGGCTTCGACCTGACACGACATGACCTTAGCCTGCTGAGCAATGGCAGCCTGGGGTGGATCCACATTGGGCTGTTCATCAGTACCGGTCTCATGACCATGGCTGGCGCAATCGGCATGGCACGAGCATCAAGTCCCCTCGGTAGCGCTTGGGGGCCGCGACTCGTAGGCGTCTACGGCCTTGCCCTCGTTGCAGCAGGAGTGATGGTCGCCGACCCGATGGACGGGTTTCCAATCGGTACGCCTGCGGGAAGACCCGCCGTTACTACATGGCACGGCACGGGCCACCTTGTCGCGGCGGCCATCGGTTTCATCTGCCTAACCACAGCCTGCTTCATGTTCGCCCGGTGGTTCGGGCGCTTGGGCAGGCGGGGCTGGGCAGTGTACTCCGCAATCTCTGGCGGCCTGTTCTTCAGTGGCTTCATAGCGATCGCCGCCTCCTCAGGTCAAGGTGCGTCGGTCCTGGCTTTCTGGGCGGCCGTGATCATTGTTTCGGCTTGGGTCTCGTCTGTCTCCCTGTATCTCTATCGCCACGTCCCAACCACCGACGCGCTACACGTTGCCCTGGACGTCGTGACTGCGTCCGCCCCGGCATGACGTAGTCCAGATGAATGGCGTGGAGCCATTTCATGAGTCCAAGAGGCCCGCTGCGAAGCGGGCTTCTTGATGTCGTAGGGCCATTATTGGCAATTATCGGAACGAGCTCTTATGAGTGAGCCGCTCTCATGGCGATGGTCATGCAAACACTGTGGGGATTCTTGGTGTACTCACCGTAGGGGGCGCTGGGTCTGAAACCCATCTGCTGGTACGGCAAACGCGCCGGAGCGAACGCGTCCATGGTTCCGGTCTCAAGACTCGCTTGCTCGTAGTGCCGATCAACTGCGACGGACAAAAGGTAGTCGACCATAGCTCGTCCGACCGCTTGGCGTCTCGCCGCTGTAGCGGTGCGCATCGACTTTATCTCCGCATGAGAGTCATCCAGCCGCTTGAGTGCACCGACCCCGAGAAGGACACCGTCCCCGCGAGCGCTGAAGAAGGTGACAGCGCCTCCGCCAGCGAGATCGCGCACGCGCGGAACCGTCCCCGTCTTGGTCGTCACCAGCTCTTTTGTATTTCCAAACTGCCCCAGTTAGACGCCGCGGCAGAGCCGGGGATGCCCCCCGGTCCCTGGCCCGACCCGCCGGCGTAGCTATGAGGGGAACTACAGGGGAGCGCACGGTTCCTCGGTACACAGGTGGTCTCCTAGCTGGAGGCAGCGCAGTCATAGAGCTGCTGCGCGCCGCCAAAGCCGAAGCCACGAGAGCCGGATGCGCTGACCGGAGCCTGCCAATCGCTCGGCGCGACGGTGCTGCAGTTCGCAGTCACCCATTGCTCGGCTTCCCTGTTGCCCTCGAACGGACCGCCGGCGGGGAAGCCCGGCGGAAGGCCGAACTCATCCGTCCCTTCGGCGGCGGTGGCGAACGACGGACGCGGTAGGTCGTCCGGTTCCGGGGCAGAGCCCGGCCGGCCCGAGAGTAGGAAGAATCTGACCGTTCCGCCGGCGACGTCCCTTTTCACGTCCGCCGTAGTTAGGATCGGGTCGCCGCCGCTGAAGCCGCCCATAGCCATCACGGGTTCGCCGGTCTGAATGATTATGGCTGACGCGGACATCGAGCTTGGGACCGCCAGCAGGAAGCGGTCGCTTCCGCGATGTGCCTGCAGGTACGCGATCAGCTTGCTCTGTGAAGGCATTGCAGCGTCGGGGCCGAGCCCTCCCGGCGGTGGGCGGAAGACGCCTGCCGGCGCCGAACCGGTGTCGTCCAGGGATGTGGCGAGGGCTGGAAGCCCTGGAGGCGGCGCAGTTCGTGCCATGCCCCCGGCGCCGTTGGGGCGCCCGCCGAAGCCTGGGAAGCCGCTGGGCCCACCCGAGGGCATGCCACCGCCTCCACCCTGTGCGAGGGTGATTCCGGACCAGACGGCCGGCGTCAGGAGCAGGCCGGCGACGCCGAGCGCTACCGCGGTCATGATTGCGCGGGCGGGGACGGCTCGGCGCAGTGCTCCGGCAACGGCGAACGCGGCGCCCAGAACGGCGGGTCCCAACACGAATGGCGTCAGCCTACCGGCCCACGCCGGGTAGGCGCGAAGCATGGCGACCTGCACTGCCGCTGTTGCGAGCAATGCTGCCGGAAGGAGCCATCCGAGCCAGCCCGACCGCCGGCCGGCGCGCCACATCTCGACGATGCCGGCGCCCGCGAGCGCGGCTACCGGCGGCGCGATCGTTACGAGATAGTACGGATGGAAGAAGCCGGCGACGCTGAAGAACGCGCCGGCCGTCAGCAGCCACATGCCCCAAAGGACGAGCTGCTGGTGTCGCGGGCCGGCATGGAAGCCGAAGAGCTCACGCATGGAGCGCTTGCCGCGGGACCAGCCGGCAGAGGCGAGTGCGACGAGACCCAGGAGGGCCGAGGGCAGCAGCCAGCTCGCCTGGCCGCCGAGTTGCTCATCGAACAGGCGCAGTGCGCCCGGTCCACCCTCAACGAACCCTGGCCCGCCGCCATTCGGTGGACCGAAGGCAGGGTCTTGCGCGGCGGCCTGCGATTCCGTGCCGGTCGCAGCCCGTGAGGCACGCTGGCCTCCCGGCCTACCCATGCCGATGAGCCGCTGGAGGCCGTTGTAGCCAAGGGCGAGCTCGAGCTCAGAGTTGTGCTGACTGGAGCCGACGTACGGGCGTTGGGTCGCGGGCGTCAGGTCGACGGCCACTGCCCACGAGAGCGAAACGGCGAGGAGAACGATGCCGCCGAGCGCGAGGTGCCAGATTCGGGTCCGCCAGGGAAGCGGCGCACCAAGAAGATAGAGCGCCACAAGCGCGGGCACGACGAGATAGGCCTCGAGCATCTTGATATTGAAGCCGGCGCCCACCAATGCCATGCCGGCCAACAGCCAGCGGAGGCGGCCCTTCTTGGTTGCGTGCAGGACGGCCCATGCAGCCAACAGCAGCGTGAAGACGAGCAAACTGTCAACCGTGTTGTTGCGATTGTCGGCGACGGCTACGGGCGTCAGTGCCATTCCCGCGGCGGCAATCAGGCCGGCGACCGGCCCAAAGGTGCGGCGGACGAGCAAATAGACGATGAACACCGATCCGACTCCGGCAAGCGCCTGCGGCAGGAGGATGCTCCAGCCATGGAGGCCGAGCAGCTTCGCGCTGGCGGTTTGTATCCAATAGCCGAGCGGCGGCTTGTCGACAGAGACGAAGCCGCCCGGGTCGAAGGAGATGTAGAAGAAGTTGTGCCAGCTCTGAAGCATGCTTCGGACCGCGGCCGCGTAATAGCTGTTGGCGTAACCAATGCGGTTGAGGCCAAGAAGATTCAGGGATGCCGAACCGGCCAGTATGAGAAGGAGGCCGAGCGTCTCCCAGCGGAGGAGCGATGTTCGCGTTGAGTCCTGGATACTGGCAGCGTCCCGCGGAGTGCCATCGAGCGTGAGCGTCATGTCGGAGTCCTTTGCGTAGCGGGTGCTCTCATCACGCTAGGAAGCAGGCGTTGGCCGGGCATTGAGTGCCCGTGTGAATCCACAAATCGAATTCACATATGTTTCCAATCTGTTGCTGCCTACACTGATGGCAGAGGGGTGAGCCTGGAATGCGAGTCTTGGTAATCGAGGATGATCAGCGCCTATCAAGGGCACTGCGCCGTGTGCTGGAGGAGGAGCGCTACGTCGTAGACGAGGCGCACGACGGGGTTGACGGGGAGGACCTGGCGCGGGAGGGCCAGTACGATTTCATCGTGCTCGATGTGATGCTGCCGGGGCGGGATGGACTGACGGTGTGCCGAGACCTGCGCAGGGCCAAGGTCGCGACGCCCGTCCTGATGCTCACCGCGCGAGACACGATTGAAGACCGCGTGACGGGCTTGGATGCCGGGGCCGACGACTACCTCGTCAAACCATTTGCGTCGATGGAACTGCTGGCGCGCCTCCGCTCGCTTGCACGTCGCCGGACCGACGAGCTCCTGGAGTCGAAGCTGGAATCAGACGGTCTCGTGATGGACCTGGTGCGCCACGAGGTCCGCCGCGATGGCAAAGAGATCGACCTCACCGCCCGCGAATTCGCGCTGCTGGAGTATTTCCTGCGGCATCAGGGCCAAGCCCTTACTCGGACGCAGATCCTCGCGGCGGTCTGGCGGTACGACACCGAAGTCATCTCCAACGTGGTCGACATCTACGTTCACTATCTCCGCGAGAAGATCGACCGAGGCTTTGAGCGGCAACTCCTGCGAACCATTCGCGGAGTCGGCTACAGCCTGCGGGCTTAAGACCATGTTTACGCGCGCCCGCCTCCATCTCACGCTGCTTTATGCCGCCCTTCTCGGTGTCACCGTTCTGCTGGTCGCGGGCGCGATCGGCGTTCTGGCGGTCCGTGAGGCGCGGAATACCGACGACCGTGAGTTGCAGATTCGGGCGGCCTCGATGGCGGCCGGGCTGCCGCAGGGCCCTCCACCCGATTTCAGCGGGCCGCCGCCAGGAATCGGCGGGCCGCGGCCACACCTTGAGGAGCAGGGTCTCCTGGAGTACCTGCTGCCGGTGCGAAACGGCCACCTGCTTGCGCCGCCGTCGGGCGGCCTATCTGGGCTTCCAAATCTGCCGGCTGCAGAGCATGCGATGGCCGCAGGCCATGGTGAGTATCAGACGCTGAGTGTCAGCGGCAACCAGGTCCGTATTTACAGCCTGCCGGTGATACGGCAGGGGCGAACGGACGCGGTGATGCAGGTGGCGCGGTCGCGCTACTTCGTCAACGCCGCCGTCACCGACCTGGCGCTGATTGCGCTGGTGGCCGGAGCGCTCGGAATCGTACTCTCGGGCGCGGCCGGCTACTGGCTGGCCGGACGGACGCTGCGGCCGATCGCGCGGGCGCTCGAACGGCAGAGAAACTTCGCCTCAGATGCCTCGCACGAGCTGCGGACCCCGCTGACGGTAATGTTGACGAATGCTGAGCTGCTCACGCTGCATCCGGAGCGACGCCTCGCGGAGTATCAGGATGTGGTGACGGATATCGTTGCCGAGACGCAGCGACTGAGCCGTCTGGTCAGCGATCTGCTGACACTGGCGCGCGCCGACCAGGGGATGGCGGCGCTCAACCAAGCCCCAGTTGACCTCTCGGGGATTGCCGTGACAGTCGCTCGGCAGTTCAACGCGATGGCCGCTGACAAGGGCCTGGCTCTCGACACGGAAATCGAGTCCGAAGTGACGGTAACGGGCGACACCGATCGCCTGCAGCAGCTGGCGGTCATCCTGGTCGACAACGCCATTCGCTACACCACCGCCGGAAGCGTCAGCATTCACGTGTCGCAACGCGGCGGTGACGCGGTACTCGCCGTCGCTGATACCGGCCCGGGAATCGCTGCAGAGCATCATTCGCGTCTGTTCGAGCGTTTCTATCGGACCGACGCGGCGCGATCCGCAGAGTCAGGTGGCTCCGGTCTTGGGCTGGCGCTTGCGAAGTGGATTGTTGAGAGCCACCATGGGCGCATTGAGCTGGCAAGCGCCCTGGGACGTGGCAGTACATTTATGGTCCACCTTCCGGTCACGCGTGTAAGAAGTGATGACGACCGCCGGGCAAGCCGGAGTGAGCCGGCCGAACGCGACGAGGCTCGCGAGGCAGCCGCGCGCGGACGCTGACTTCGCACTACGGCTCGATGCGGCGTATGCCCGGAGCTCGATCCAGGCCCCGGTCAAAGCTCAGAATCGTATCGAGTCCCCAGCGCGGAAGCATGACGACATGGTAAGCGTCGATAAACGACAGGTTGCTGCCGGCATAGAGGTTGAGCACGTCTGAGAGCACCTGCTTGCCGGGGAGCAAGACGCCGGGGAGGCTCAGAAAGGCAGACAGCGCCTCATGAATCCGGGATCTGGGGATTTTGTATGTGCGCTCCAGCGTAAAGACGGATTCCATGATCACGGTCTCGGCGGTGCGGACAGTTAACTCGCCGGCCTCGACACGCGCCATATGGGCCGCGGCCCGCGTTGACTGCTCCGGTACGTCGCCCAATAGGTGCCGAAGGAGGACATTCGTATCGAGGAATGGGGGCTCCTCGGCCAAACTACCGGCTCCGCTCGACGGCCGACTCAGCGATAGCCACCTCCGCGGCAATCCGCAGCTCCTCCGCCGTCATCGGCGGACCAGTGACGAAATCGCGGAAAATCCCGGCGGTTCGCTCTGTCCAGCTCTCTGCCGGAGCGATGCGCACCTCCCCGCTCTCATCGATTCTGACGGCGATTCGGTCTCCAATGGCCACACCCATCGCACGGCGCACGTCGGCCGGGACGGTTATCTGTCCCTTGCGGGTCATGACCGTGACATACTCTTTCATTGGGTCCTCCTCTTATTGATAGTACTACGCCGATCGAGATGTAGTACTATCAAAGAGGTACTGCGAACTACGCGGCAATGGGTAGTGCGTTAACGCGCGGTTACGGGAGCGACTCGCCGGCCGCGTAGGCTTCGTCAAGCAACTCGATGACATGGACGACGCGGCCGGTGAGGCCGGCGCGCTTGAGACCGGCCTCGAGCTGGAGCATGCAGCCGGGATTGGCGGTGGCGATGATGCCGGCGCGAGAAGCCGCGACCTCGGTCATCTTGTCGTCGAGCAGCTGCATGGACATCGCCGGCTGCAGGATGTTGTAGATGCCAGCCGAGCCGCAGCAGATGTCCGCATGCGGCAGCTCGACGAGCTCCAGTCCCGGGATGGCGCGCAGGATGGCGCGCGGCGCCTCGCGGATGCGCTGCGCATGGGCGAGGTGGCAGGAGTCCTGATAGGTGACGCGCGCCTCGATCTCGCCCAGGTTGTGAGCAAACGGAAGCGACGCCACATATTCGGTGACGTCCTTGACGAGCGTGTCGAAGCGAGCGGCTTTGTCCGCGTAGTCCGGATCATGCTCGAGAAGCTGCCCGTACTCCTTGAGGGTCGAGCCACAGCCGGACGCATTGACGATAACCGCGTCGACTCCGAGCTCGAGGAAGCGATCGATATTGCACCGCGCCAGCTCCCTCGCTGGCTCGCGGTCGCCGCTGTGTACCATCAGCGCCCCACAGCAGGCCTGCTCAGCCGGTAGCAGGACGTCGCAGCCGTTGCTCCGCAGCACCCGAATCGTCGCCTCATGGGTTTCCGCATTCATATAGGGCATGATGCAGCCGGTAAACAGCGCCACGCGGTGGGTGGGGGTCCCGAATGCCGCAAGGATCGCGGATTTGGGCTTGAAGAAGTGACGCGAGAGTCGCGGAGTCAGCTGCTCCAGCGCTCGTAATCGCGGCGGAAGCCGCCCATAGAGCGGCGATGCGCGCAGTACGGACTGCAGGCCGGATCGCTCGTAGAGGCGCAACCCTTCGGCCAGCCCGCGTAACACGCGTTTGTGTGGGAGCAGCGTGCGCAAGGCTGCCGTGCGCAGCAGGCGCTTCCAGCGCGGCCCTCGCTTTTGGGTGAATATCTGCGCCCGAGCCGTCTCGATGATGCGTCCATACGGCACGCCGGAAGGGCAGACGGCCTCACAGGCTCGACACTGCAGGCAGAGGTCCAGGTGGCCAATGAGGGCTTCGCTCAGGGGGGCCCGACCCTCGTTGACGGCGCGAATGAGCGCGATGCGGCCGCGCGGCGACTCCAGCTCCTGCCCGGTCATGACATAGGTTGGGCACGCATTGAGGCACAAGCCGCAATGCACGCAGCGCATGAGATCGGCCTCCGCAGGAGCGTCAGCGCCTACGAAGCCGGAGGGTGGTATGGGCGTGAGTGAAGTCATCCAGATATCTACCTCTTTCATTCTAGATGCAATTGACAGGGTTATCGCCTGATCGGTTAGGAGGACGATGCGCCCGCCCGACTAAAATGGCAGCAACGCTCATTTTGTGACTTCAGTGTTTCGATGAGATGGCCCCGTGGATGGCGCTACGACACGGGTCCCCGGTGGCGCTGAGTCGTAATCGAGTGAGGGGAGGGCAGTTCATGCGTGTGACACTCTCGGCCATCAAGGCGGACACCGGCTCGCCGGCGGGTCATACAAAACCCAGTGACGGAATGATCGCCGCCGCCCAGCAGGCGGTGCAGAGCGCTCGCGCGCGCGGTTTTCTGCTCGACGGTCGTGTGACATATACCGGCGATGACCTTTGCCTCACGATGGTGCATACCCACGGCTCAGGCAGCGATCCGGTGCATCAGTTCGCTTGGCGCACCTTCCTCGAAATGACCGACGTGGCGAAGCAGGAAGGGCTCTATGGGGCAGGACAGGACCTGCTGGTCGACGCGCCGTCCGGAAATATCCGCGGCGCAGGCCCAGGGGTGGCCGAGATTAGCTTCGAGCTGTTGCCGAAGCACCGTCCCGCCGAGACCTTCATGGTCTGGACGGGAGACAAGTGCGCCCCGGGCATGTTCAACCTGCCGATGTACCTGCTGTTCGCGGACCCGATGCACAATGGCGGTTTGCTGCTCAGTCCAGACCTCTACAAGGGCTTTACGGCAACCGTCATCGACATGAATCACGCCGCCGCGGACCGGGTTACCCAGATTCAACTGCCGGAAGAACATCTGCTGCTTGCCGCGGCGCTGCGAAACCCCGACCGTTTCGCTGTTGAGTCCATCCATTCGCGCGCCTATCCGGACGAGCAAATCGTGTCAGTCGCGGCAACGCGATTGCACAATATCAAGGGTGTCTATACGGGCAAGGATGACCCCTGCGCGATCGTCCGGACCCAGCGCATCTTCCCGGCTCCCGAGGAGGTCCTGGAGCCATGGCTGACGATCGATCAGATCGTCACGGGAGATTGCCGCGGCTCCCACAACATGCCGATCATGCCGGCGCCGATCAATACAGCGGTTACGGGGGCCTACTGCTTCCCGATCATCTCAGCGGTGGGCTACTCGCTCAACGGTGATGGCAAGCTGAGCGAGGCGATCGATTTCTTTGACAACCCGATCTGGGATGGTGTTCGCGCGCGCGTGCAGGCCAAAGGGGCGGACCTGCGCCGGCAGGGCTTCTTCGGCGTCGCGATGGCGTCACAGGAAGAGCAGGCCTACACGGGTCTGCAAGAGCGCGATCAGGAGCTGGACGGCCGCTTTAGTCTGCGCGCCCCCCAGCCGGTTCTCGCCGGTCGCGGCGAGGGAGCTGCAGTTACAGCCGGCTGACGAAGCGGCCGGGGCTGAGGATACCTGCGGGGTCGTAGGCGGCCTTCATGGCGCGCATGAGTGCGACATCGGCCCCCTCGATCCCCCAGACGTCAATTTGGTCCTTCATCGCGGGCGGGCAGCGCTCGACGGTCACGCTGCCGCCCATGCCCGCGAGCTCTCGCCGAATTGCTGCAACGAGTGCCTCCGGACGGCCCGGAGGCACGCCCCATGATAGGCGCACGCTGCCGGACCCCGGCGATGCGGTGACTCCGGTGTCGGCGAGGTCGACGGCGTTGCCGAGCCGCTCAACGGCGGCGGCCACCTGGCTTGGCAACAGGTTGCAGCGCAGGTGCAGCGCCGACAGGTCGCCGTTCGCGCGCCCGAAGTCCCTCAAAGAAGCCGCGATGCGCTCACGCTGAGTGTCTGTGAGCGCCGTTGTCACGCCGGCGCCCTTCCTCTGCAGGATGTGAGACGCTTCGCTGGACTGCCGTTCCACGGCAGCCGGCAGGCCGGCCAAGTCGATTATCAGCAGCCAATCGTCCGCGGCTGCCGGGACCGGACTGAGCCGGCCTGTCGGTATGGGGCCGGCGATCTCGACGGCTATCGCGCCCAGGAAGCTATTGACGATCGCCATAGCGGCTGTGTGTGCGGCATCGCAGCTCGAATAGGTCGCCGCGATCGCCGCCCGGGCGAGTGGAAGCGGATGCAGTTTGAAGGAGACCTCGACGATCACACCTAGCGTCCCCAGCGCACCGAGGTACAGCTTATTGAGGTCGTACCCGGCCACGTTCTTCACCACGCGCCCGCCGGAATGCACGATTGCTCCGCTCGAGAGGACGCAGGTCATGCCGATGACGAGGTCGCGAGCGGTGCCGTAGCGAAGCCGGCTGGGCCCGGCGAGGTTGGCTGACAGCGCGCCGCCAACCGTTGCCCGATCGGCCAGCGGAGTGTCGAGTGCGAGAAACTGGCCGCGTTCGGCGAGGTGCTTGTTGAGCGAGCCGAGCGTGACGCCGGCTTGGACGGTGACTACGAGGTCCTCGGGGCTGTAGTCGCTGATGGAGTCGAGGCTGGTAAGGTCAAGCGCGAGGTCATAGCGGCTCGGACGGTTGCCAAGGTCCATATGCAGCCCGGCGCCACACGGGATCACGGCCAGGCCGAGCTCGGAGGCGAGCCGGATAATGGCTGCGACTTCATCCACTGTCTCAGGCCGCACTGCCATCGCGGGTTGAAGGCCATCGACGGTATAGCGCTCCATGTCCTCGCGGACGGTCCGATCAGGCGGAAGGCGCGTCCCGAGCGCCTCGGCGATGCGAGACGAGGTCAATGGCTTCTAAATGTACGCGTCAGGGCCGAGTGCGCGCATCGCCGGTCCCTGATGCACTTCGCCGCAGCCCTTGGATGTCGGGAAGGCCTTGCACGGGTTGAACTGCGCGCCGGCACGGAAGACCGTCTTCAGCCTCGTCATCGCCTCCATGTCTGCGTCGGTAAAGATCAGCGGCATGTAGTCGCGCTTCTCGAGGCCGATTCCGTGCTCGCCGGTGATCGTTCCACCGGCGTCGACGCAGACGCGCAGGATCTCGCCGCCGGCGTCGAGCACACGCTCGGTCGAGCCGGGCACGCGCTCGTCGAATAGAACGCATGGGTGGAGATTGCCGTCGCCGGCGTGGAACATGTTGGCGACGGTGAACCCGTAGCGCGCGCCGATGGCGATCGCCTGTTCCAGCACTCCCGGGAGTTTGCTGCGTGGAACGACGCCGTCAAGCAGGTAATAGTTCGGCGCCAGGCGCCCAAGGGCGCCGATCGCCAGCTTCCGCGCCGCCCACAGCCGCTCCCGCTCGGCCTCATCCTCTGCCTGGCGCACGTCGCGCGCTCCATGTTCCAGGCAGATCGATTTTGCGATGCCGGCCGCTTCCTCGACGAACTCGTGCAGGCCGTCCACCTCGATAAGCAGCACTGCGCCTGCGTCGAGCGGGATCCCGACGTGAAAGGCCGGCTCGACTGCCTGAATCGTCGGGTGGTCGATCATCTCGAGGGCGGCAGGTATGAGCCCGTCGGCGATAATTGCGGAGACGGTCTCGCTCGCCTGCTCGACCGTGTCGAATATCGCCAGGAGCGTCCGCACACTCTCTTCATTCGGGAGCAGGCGAACGCAGATCTTGGTGGCGATACCCAGCGTGCCCTCGGAGCCGACGAACACACCAGTCAGGTCGTATCCGGGACGGTCGCGCCCCCAACCACCCACGCGAACGATATCGCCGTCCGCGAGTACCAACTCGAGTCCGAGAACATGATTGGTCGTGACGCCATAGGCGAGGCAGTGCGGCCCGCCGGAGTTCTCGGCGACGTTTCCGCCGATCGTGCAAGCGCGCTGGCTGGATGGATCAGGTGCATAGTAGAGGCCAAGTTCGCTGACGGCGCGGCTGAGATCGAGGTTGACCAGGCCAGGCTCAACGACCGCGAGGCGGTTGACCGCATCGACCTCGAGAATGCGCCGCATTCGCGAGGTGACGATGACGACGCCACCTTCGCTGGCCAGTGCTCCGCCGGACAGGCCCGTGCCCGCCCCGCGTGGGATTACGGGCAGGTCGTACTGCCGCGCGATCCGGATGACCGCCGAGATCTCCCCGACGCCATCCGGCAGGACGACCACCGAGGGATGGCCGCGGTCGATCGTCCCGTCGTACTCGTAGACGAGCAGGTCCTCCGGCCGGAAGATGACGTTCGCGTCGCCGACGATCGCCTGCAGCTCGCGGATGGGGAGTATTGCGGCGGTCATTTCGTGGAAGCCTCAGTCTCTACAGTATCCAACGGTTGATTCCGCGATCCTTCTGACCGCAGGGCTCACCTCTCGCAGTTCCAAAGCGGCGTTCAGGGCAGCGACAAGCTGTGCGTCGGTCTCGGGGTCAACGCCCGCCCACGCCGCGACATCCGACCAGCGCCACAGGCGCGTTCTGCGGCGAATGTGAGAGATGGGTGCTGGAAAGGGTTTTGAGCCACGCTTCCCGGCGGCCAACAGTCGCACACTTTCACGCGTGCGGTGCAGTCTCGCGGCGATCTCGGCGGTTGTCACCAAATCGTCGGGTTCAATTCGTCGCACCCGCAATCCACGGACGGACTCCACATCCCGGATCGCCGTGGCAATCGCATCCGAGAACGTCCCGGCGTCGCGATCGAAGTCGGCGTACGGTACTCCATCGACGCTACCAAACGTGGCGTCGTCGCATCCCGCCTCGAACAGGCCGTCGAGGTTGCTATCGACGTCACCCTCCAGCACGACGGTAAAGTTGTACGTCGCCATTCTCGGCCTCCAAGCCTGCCTCTCAGCATCCTTCTTGGGGTGACGCCCACCGAGTCTTACCACCCTGCGTACCCATAATTACAAATGATGTTGGCAATTGTCAACAGCCGGCTTAGGGGCGGTGACGCAGTTGTAGGGCACGGCGGATAAATGGGTTGCGTTCGCGCTCGGCGCCGATGGTCGTCTCGAGCATGTGGCCGGGCAGGACGATCGTCTCGTCGGGGAGCGGCAGTAGCCGGTCGAGGATATTGTTCATCTCCTGATCGAAATCGCCGCCTGGTAAGTCGGTGCGGCCGATCGAGTCGCGGAACAGCGTATCGCCGCTGAACAGCATTCCCTCGGTGTAGTAACAGACGCTTCCCTGGGTGTGGCCGGGCGTGTGCAGCACCTGAAGGCGGAGACCGTCGACCTCGACCGCGTCGCCGTCCGAGAGGAGCGCGTCGGGCTCTGGTGGCGGCTCCGGGACGTAGCCGAGGAAGCGTGCTGCGCCCTCTGAGGCGTGTCGGGCGAGCTCGAGGTCGTTGGGATGCAGCAGGAAGCGGGCACCGGTGCGCGACTTCACGTCTCCGACCGCAAGAATGTGATCGACGTGCGCGTGCGAGTTGGCGATCAGCTTGATCTCGACGCCCATGTCGCGCGCCAGCGCCATTATCTCATCCGGCTGGTCGCCCGGGTCGATACAGATCGCCTCGCGCGTCCGGCGCGAGCCGACAACATAGCAGTTCTCCTGGAAGACGCCCACGACGATGTGCCTGAGCATGAGCTCCGTGGGTTCGGACATGCTGGCTACTCCCGCGACGTTGAGCGCCAAGTGTAGCACGGGGCCTCGGCCCTGCCTCTCCGACGTCTGGGGGAGAGACAGAGCGCAGTTATAGTGGATTTGACGCACGTTCGCGTCGGCGGGCGGGTTTCAAACCCGCCCCGACCTGCCTTGGAGGGCTGGCACCGGCATGGTTGATGTTGGCAACGTCCTGGTCGAGACCGATTGGCTCGCGGCGCATCTCGACGACCGCGATCTGCGAGTGGCGGATTGCCGGTTCAGCTTCGATTACGACGCGAGTCGCGATTATCACGCCGGCCACATCCCCGGGGCGGTCTACGTTCGGCTGCAACAGGATCTTGCGACGCCAAACGGACCGGTCCACTTCGCGCTTCCGCCGCCGGAGCAATTTGCCGCCTCCATGGAGCGGCTTGGAATCGGCGACCGAACTGTCGTCGTTGCGTACGACGACCAGGGCGGCCATTTCGCCTCGCGCTTCTGGTTGTGCATGGCGTTCTACGGACACGGCAGCTTCCGCATCCTCAACGGCGGCCTGACGAAGTGGGTTGCCGAGGGCCGGCCGGTTGTGACGGCAGCGCCGCAGCCGCGCTCGGCGACGTTCACGGCCGCGGTCGCTGCCCCCGAGCTTCGCATGACGGCCGAGCAAGTGATGAGCGCCATCGGAACGCCGGGCACGACCATTGTGGACGTTCGTCGCGACACCGAGTTCCGTGGCGAGGAGGTTCGCGCCAAGCGCGGCGGACACATCCCCAGTGCCATCCACGCGCTCTGGCAGGAGAACCTCAACTGGGAAGGGGATCGCACCTTCAAGAGCGCGGAGACAATTTCCGACCGCTATAAACGGCTGGGAGTCGGACCGGACCAGAAGATCATCACCTACTGCCAGGGAGGCGTGCGCGCGTCGCACTCGGCGCTGGCGCTGCTGCTGGCGGGCTACCGCAATGTCAGCGTCTACGACGGTTCCTGGGACGACTGGGGAAATCGCGACGACGTGCCGATCGAGCGGAGCTGAGCGTGCCCGGCGAGCTGACCAAGGACGAGGTGCACGCCTACATGGATTCCAAACCCGGATGGATCGTCTTGACGACCATTGGGCGCGATGGTTTCCCGCACAGCATCCCGATCGGCTACTTCAGGCTTGGTGACGATATCTATCTGGGTTGCCGAGCCGGCACACAAAAGCTGAAGAATATCGAGCGCAACCCGCTCGTCAGCCTGCTACTTCAGAGCGGCGACAAACGCTCCGACATCAAGGGCGTCATGATTCAGGGCGAAGGAACGGTCATGGGCGCGCCGGCAGATGTACTCCGGCTCAGCCGTGAGGCGGCTCGGCTTCGCGGGACGTTGGAATCAGATCTGCCGTCGGAACCACGGCCCGACGCCGCGTATATACGCGTGTCACCGCAACGGATCATCTCCTGGGACTATGGCCGCGAGGCGTAGGCTGCCAGTCAACCCTCCGATGCGAGCGTCCGCTCCTCGTCCAAGGCTTCGCTTACAAGGATGGTGATGGAGGGCCCCCCTCCCGGCAGGCGGTTATCGAGCAGGCCATCGCCGGCGCACAGGAGCAGCGCTTCGAGGGCTCCGAGCTCGACCATGGCGTCCGCGAGCAACAGCTGCGGCTCGGTTTGATGGAGTCCGAGTGCTTGCCGCGCCTTCTGAATTTGAATGGTGTGCTCGCGGTCGTGGGAAGCGAAGCGGTGGATACGAAAGCGCACGTCGAGATCCCAACTCACCCAGTTCGTGGGTGCAGCGAGCAGGGCGTCCGGTATCGTAACCAGGAACTGCAGCGCCGACCAGCGGATCGCCCGCAGACGATCGCGCAGCTCGCGCGGCGAGCCGAAGGATTCGGCCTCACCGGTGCGTTCTGGCAGTATGGATTCGTCCGGGCGCATTGGACCTGAGCCGCCGCGGCGAGCTCGATCGGCGGCATGACGCACGGCGATCTCGTAACGCTTGTCGGTGGCGATCACGTGGCCGAGAACTCGGCGAACAGACCATTCACCTCCGGCAGGTTCGAGGTCGAAGGCCTCGTCGGAAAGTCCGATGAGCTGGCCTCGCAGGCGCCCGCGCCAGGCTCCCAGCGATACGATCGCGCGCTGGGCATCGGTGCGGTGGTGGCCGTTCTGCTCCAGCGCGGCGGCGATAGTTGCATTCCTTGCCTCGGCGCCTTCGGAAAGCCACGAGAGCAGGAAGCGGAGCGATGAGGGCTTCCCGCGCCAATGAAGAGGATCTTCAAGTCGTTGTGGGTCGATGTTGGCGAAGCGCAGCAGGGTTGCCTTGCGGGCATCCTCGAGCTCTGCGACCAAGTCCTCGACAGCCATCTGGGCCTCCCTATCGCCTGCCTCCGAGGCGGACCCGCCTCGGTAGGACGCTCAGGCGCGCCGTGACGACTCGACGCGCAAACGGAATCAGCGCCCAGCACAACATGGCGGCAGAGAGTGAGAGAAACGACACCGCCACGGAGATGATGCAGATCGCTTGCAGGCTAAGCCCCCTCCACAGCCCCGCCTTAATACGAGCTCGCGCCGCTTCAGACCGCGCCAGCGCCGGCACGCGCAGCGTGTGGAAGCTGATGAGGCTCAACGCCGATGAGGTCAGGAACATACTGCCCGCGTAGAGGACCACCGCGAACTGGCTGTGCGAGTACCGGCCGATGAGCGCTGTGGGGTAGGGCATAAAGGCCACGAAGAGAAGAACAATGAGGTTGAGAACGATTAGCCGATCGTCGTGCGAACGAAGCTCCCTGAAGAGCCGGTGGTGCGCACTCCAGAAGCTGCCGATGACCAGGAAGGAGAGCACCCAGACAAAAAAGCTGGGCCGTTGTGCAAGCACGTGCCGGGCCAACTGATTCGACGGCACCTCGCTTGGATTCGGAACCAAGATGCCGAGCACAAGCAGCGTCATCGCGAAGGCGAAGACGCCATCGCTGAGCGCCTGTATACGGTCATTGGCGGGGGCATCCTCCGCCTCGGGGAGGTCGTCTTGTTGCATCGCACCACTCTCGATTGAAATCGTGGAAGTCGCGTGAAGTCGCGATCTGCCCTCGATAAGGATGGTATGGCCAGGGCGAGCATTCCGCGGACTTACGGGAACGGAGATCGCTAGAATGGCCGCGAGTCGCGAACAGAGGTGGAGACGATGGCCGATGAGGTAGTACTGCTTGACATCGAGCAAGGCGTCGCGACGGTGACGCTGAACCGCCCCGACCGGCTCAACGCGATGAACGGCGAGCTGGGCGATCAGCTGCGCGATCGCCTGCGCGCGGTGGCCGCCGATCGCGCCGTCCGTTGCGTTGTGCTCACGGGCGCCGGCCGCGCATTCTGTGCGGGTGGCGACGTGACCCGGATGTCAGGTCAGACCGAGGAGCCGACGTTTGAGGAAGCCGTGGCGGAGGGCGACGAGCGGCACTCGGTAGTGCTGCTCGTGCACGAGATGCGCAAGCCGGTCATCGCGATGGTCAACGGCGCCGCGGCCGGCGCGGGTCTGTCGCTGGCGATGGCGTGCGATCTCCGCATCGCCGGGGCCAGCGCCCGATTCGGGACCGCGTTCATGCGCGTCGGCTACAGCGGCGACTACGGTGGCAGCTGGTTGCTCACCCAGCTCGTCGGCACCGCGAAAGCGCGCGAGCTGTACTTTACTGCCGAACTGCTTGGGGCGGACGAGGCGCTGCGGATTGGTCTCGTCAACCGCGCCGTACCAGATGAGGAGCTGCGCGAGCAGACGATGGCGTTCGCACTACAGCTCGCGTCCGGCCCAAGCGTCGCCTACGGCTACATGAAGGACAACCTCAACCTGTCGCAATACTCCCGTCTGCCGGATGTGGTGCGCGCCGAGACGCGGGCGCAGCGCCGCGCCGGCGAGACCGAGGATCACAAGGAGGGCGTTCGCGCCTTCATGGAGAAGCGGCAGCCGATCTTTCAGGGACGATAGAGGTTAGACGGCGACGACCGATATCAAGTCCTCGAGTCCGACGAAGTCGTTCGGGTTGCGGGTGTAGAGGGCCAGTCCATTGGCATGGGCAACTGCCGCAATGAGAAGGTCGATTGCCCGTCGGCGGTGTGACCGGCCAGCGGCGAGGGTGGCGCCGACGATCTGACCATAGCTCTGGGCGCAGGCGCGGTCGAAATTCAGTACTTCGAAGAGCCCTTCCGTCTGCTGTAGACGCATCTGTCGCTCCGCTCGTTCGGCAGGATCGCTGGCGATATGCGTACCGGAGGCCAGTTCGGCCAACGTGATGGTCGAGACGGAAGACTCATCCGGGAGGTGCGACCTCAGCTCTGGGTCATTGAAGTCGATTACTACGGAGGTGTCTGCGAGTCCGAGAGTCATCTAGATGTACGGATCACTGATGTAGGGATCAATATAGCGATCGCTGTCCTCTCGGAACTTCTTAAAGCCGATTCGCGGCCCGCGGCCAAACACCTCCGCGATGGCCTCCCTAGTCACAAATTTCCGGCGCTGCGGCCCGATCGGGCGCAACTCAGCCACAGGCGTACCGTTGCGCGTGATGACAAAAGTCTCACCCGCGGCAACTGCTGCCATGATGGCCGCGTTTTGATTGCGCAACTCTCTTTGTGCGATCGTTCTTGTCATATGAGCACCGTAGCATAGCGTGCTACGATCTGCTACACCGCACAACCCTACTCGAACCGCAGGCCGAGGATGTCGTTTGCCAGCGATCGTAGTGCGAGGGACGCAAGACCGGCGTCCTGGCCTCGTTGGGCGTGGCCAAGCACGGCTTCCGCGAGATCGTTCAGTGCCCCGAGTGCCCGAGGGGTGTCCATGTCATCGTCCAAGGCTTCGAGGAACCTCCGCTCATACGGGCGGTAATCGAGCGCTGCGCCGTTGCCTGCGCCAACCATGACGGCGCGTCGCAGCAGTTCGACCGTAGCCGCACAGGCCCGCAGATCCTGCTCACGATACTCGGGCTCGCTTCGGTAGTGGTGGCTCAGCAGGTAGGTCCGGATTACATTGGCCTCGAATCGAGGCAGCAGATCGCTGACGACAACGAGGTTCTTGAGCGATTTGCTCATCTTCTCGCCAGCGATTCTCAGCATGCCGACATGCACCCAATAGCGAACGAAAGGCCGCTGTCCGCTGAACGACTCGACCTGTGCGATCTCGCTCTCGTGATGCGGGAAGATCAGGTCGCTGCCGCCACCATGAATGTCGACTGGTACCCCCAGCAGCTCGGAGGACATCGCGGCACATTCGATGTGCCAGCCAGGGCGTCCCTCGCCCCACGGACTTGTCCAGTGGGGCTCGCCGGGCAGCGATTCCTGCCAGAGCGTGAAGTCGTTCGGGGCATTCATGCGGGATCGCAGACGCTCCGGCTCGGTCTCAGATTTGAGCGCGTCCCCCGACCGCCGGCTAAGCCGCCCGAACTCAGGGAAACTGCCTGCCTGGAAGAAGACGTCGCCGCCCTTGACGTAAGCATGGCCCTTCTCGAGAAACACTTGGGTAATGCGCTGGATCTCCGAGATGTACTCAGTCGCGCGCGGGTAGTGGGTAGGCGGGTCGATGTGCAGGGCGCGCAGGTCGTGGTGGAAGTCGGCCACGTTGACCTCGACGACTTCTTCGACCGGCTCGTGCAGTTCCGCGGCCTTACGGATGATGTCGTCGTCGACATCGGTTAGGTTCTGGACGTAATCCACGCTTAGGCCCTGGTAGCGCAGGTACTTGCGCAGGGTGTCGTAGAAGACGTAGTTGAAGGCGTGGCCGAGGTGTGTGACGTCGTACGGGGTCACGCCGCAGACATACATGCCGATCCGGCCATCCCGTGGCGCGATCGTCTCTTTGCGCTGCGACTCGGTGTTGAAGAGCTGCATCGGTCTGGGAGCAGCCTAACGGCCTGCGCGGGCTTGGCGCGCGACCTGGAGCAGATTGGCGATCACCAGCCCAGCGATGAGCACGAAGAGGAAGGGCCCGGCCACTTGCTCGGCAGTTCCGAACGGCCTCCAGATTGCGAGGATTCCGACGAGCACCAGGGCCATAACCGCGCCGATGACGATCGAGCCGTCCTCGACGAAAAAGTAATACGCCGCACGAGCGAATCCGGCGAGCAAGCTCACGACTGAATCGCCGAGCTCGGCGTCGACGGGACTTGTAGCGCCACGCGCTCTGTGACACGCCGCAGGACGGCGATCAGAAGCATTGAGATAACGAAGTAGCCGCCGAGGATCCAGAGGATTGACAGGTCGGAACGCCACCACTCGGCGCCGAGCCCCTCAGCAGTCCAAAACGTGCCGAAACTGGTGAGCATCAGGCCGACTACGAACTTGAGCTGGTTCTCGGGAACGCTTGCCAGCGGTCTCGCGATCACGAGGCCGGCGCCGATGACGATCACCCCCGCCAGCGCCGCCCCCGCCGCGGCCGAGCCAAGGGCGCCGACATCGTGGGCGCGGTATGTGGCGCCCAGTGCGATGACGATAAACGCCACCTCGAGTCCCTCGAGCGCGACGGCCTTGAAGGCGGCGATGAAGCCGAACCAATCCATCTGGCCGGCGGCGACGCGGGCGTGGGCGCTCGCAAGCTCGGCTTCCTCGCGGAAGATTTGCTCCTCATCGTGGCTGGCCCTCAGACCGGTAAAGCGCAGGATCGCCTTCCGCAACCACTTAATACCAAACAGCAGGATGAGGGTTCCCACGACGATGCGAAGGACGGAGATCGGGACGAGCTGCGTAAGCGTCACGCCAAAGGCGCCCGTGATCGCCAGCAGCAGCGCCGCGGCCCCGAGTGCGCCGAGAATCGCGCTCTTCCAGCCGCGGGTCACGCCAATCGCGAGCACAATTGTCAGGGCCTCGACGAACTCGACCGATGAGGCTAAGAAGCTTGGGAGCGCTACCGCGAGGTTCACTTCAGGTCTCCTCCGGGCATTATCGTACCCGCTCATGCCCCGTTGCGGTATTCCGGGCCTGGAAAGCGGGTGGCCCGCCAGGGCTTGAGTTTGCCCGTGGGCCCGTCCAAGTTTCTCGGGGTTAGCCCCCGAGACAGAACGAGGTCCACTCGGGCATGACCGAGAATGCGAGCAAATTGCCGTCATGTGAGAAGTCGCCCTGGGGAATCGCCGAACAACCAGTGAGGGGCGTTGCGATGTAGCCTCCATCGACCGACGCAAGCGCCAGATATGCGCCCTTCGATCCTTCTCCCGAGAACGCAACCGATCGACCATCTGGTGAGAGATGGGGGCCGAAGGCGAACATGGTCGGGCTGCTCAGGTTTCGCGGCGGCGAAGAGCCGGGGCCGGCAATCCATGCGGCCGCTCCATCGCATTGCGCTATCGAGTACATCGCGACCCTTGGCGGTCTGAAAGAGTGGACTTGGGGGCGGGAACATGTTGGGGATAGTGTCCGCAAGGACGCGCTCCGCGCTCCCGTCGGGTTGGAAGCTCGCTAGCGAGATGGGCAGAAGGCCGGTGGGGCCGCCCCGCGCGGCCACCTCGGCCAGCACAGTCCCATCGGCCATCCACAGCGGCGCCGACGACGTTCCATCGAAGAGCTGTCTGGTCATCCCCGTCGAGGCCTCCCAGCTCCAGAGGCCGAGACGGACACCCTCGATGCAGCCCTGATGGAACCCCAGGCCGCCATAGGCGAGATAGCGTCCATCGGGCGACCAGGCCATCCCGAGCTGACATTGCGCCACAGGTCCGCTCAGAATCGTGTTCCTCTCATCACCGGTTTGTGCGTCGAGCGTAACGATGCGGGCGTTGGCAGTGTCGGGATCTTGAGAGCGCGGGACGATCGCCACGGTAATTCCCTTGCTGTCCGGCGTCCAGGCCGCAAACCTGGCTCCCGACGGCACCCGATTTAGGATCGTCTTGTCGCGGTCGCGCCATATGTAGAGCGCGGTTGGTGCGACACCAACGGAGCCTATCTGGCCGGTGAAGACGAATCGTGACCGCGCCGGAGGCGACGTCGACGATCTGAATACCGCCTCGACCCCCGCGCCCATTCCGCGGCGGCGGCCACGGCGAGCTTCGTTCCGTCCGGAGACCAGGCGGCCGGCATGGGAGAGTTGAACTCGCTCAGCGGCCCCGCATTCACAACAGCGCCGGTCTGGAGGTTAAGGGCGTAAGTGCCCGGGGTCTGCGGCGCGAGGACACCTTGATCGCTTGGGCCGACGCCGGCTCCAGCCTGAGCCGCGCTCGAGCGCAGGTCCGCTGCGGCGCCGACTAAGAGGACGCTCAGGAGCGCAAGCAGTATGCGCAGACGGCCGCTGTGTCCCGACTGCTTAGGTCTCACTCTGCGCTCCCTTGCTCAGGTGACTGTTGAACCAGTCGAGGATGTGCTCGAAGCGCTGAACGCGGTGGCTGGGCTTGCCGCTGCGGGAAAGATCATGGTTCTCGCCCGGGAAGCGGACGAAGCGCACCTCGCGCCGCAGTTGCTTGAGCGCGACGAACAGCTGCTCGCCCTGCTCGATCGGACAGCGAATATCCTCCTCACTGTGGAGAATAAGTAAAGGGGTGCGCATCTCGCAAACGTAGCTGATCGGCGAGAAGCGTGAGTAGAGCGCCGGATCCTGCCACTGTCGCACCCGCAGGTAGGTGAACCCCGACCAGATATCGCTCGTTCCCTCCTTGCTGTAGCGGTTGTTGAGCGCACGTTCGGAGCAGGCCGCTGCGAACCGGTCCGTGTGGCCGACGATCCAGCTGGTGAGATAGCCGCCGTAGCTACCTCCGAGCACACCCATGCGGGACGCGTCGATGAAGTCATAGCGTTCCGGCGCCGCATCCACTGCGGCCATGATGTCGGCCGTATCGGGCTCACCCGGTGCCCCAATGATCGCTCGGGCAAAAGGGTCGTCGCGGCCGGAGCTCCCGCGCGGGTTGCAGTAGATGACCGCATAACCGGCGCCCGCCTCTACCTGGAACTCGTCCATGAACGTCCATCCGTACTGGCTGAAGGGTCCTCCGTGAATGTTGACCAGCGTGGGATAGCGCCGGCCCTGCTTGAAGCCGGCCGGTCGCAGAATCCAGGCGTCGATCTCAACGCCATCCGACTTGACGGTGAACTGCTCGGGCGAAGGAAGCTCCACGTCGCCGCGCCAAGCGCGATTGAGGTCCGTCAGCTGCCGCTCGCCGCGTGCATCGCAGACGAACACCTCCGCCGGCGTAGACGCCGCGGAGGCGGCGAACGCGAGCGCGCCTGAGCTGGATAGTGTAAAGCCGGCGATGGCCCGCTTGCCTCCGACGCGACCGTCGACGGTGCCGGTCGCGGGGTCGACGGCGACGACGCCCACCGTGCCGCGGTCCTCTACGCCGGTGAAGAGCGTTGCCCCATCGGTGCTCCAGATCGGCGCGCAGGTGTCCGAGATCTCGAGCTGGTAGTCGTACCCAGCGGTGAGGCAGATAGGGACGGCCCCGCGGTCAACCGGAAGGATCCAGAGGCGGCTGTTGAGCGGCGCATCCTCGGCGTCCGCGTAGCCCAGATATGCGATCTGCCGTCCATCCGGTGACCAAGCCGGCAGTGCAACGCTGCCCCCGGCGGGAGTTAGCCGTACGGGTTCGCTGCCTGCCGCACCGACAACGAAAATGTCGGCGGCGCGGTCGTAGTCGCGGTCGTCGTGACGGGCGGAAACGAAGGCGATCTTCGTGCCATCCGGCGACCAGCACGGCTGCATATCATCCCAATCACCGTCAGTTAGCTGGTGGGCCTGCTCATCTGCCACGTCGATCACAAAGATGTGACGGCGGCGATCGTAGGTGAATCCCTCGCCGTTGGAGCGGTATTTGAGCGTGTCTATGACCCTCGCCGGGGGATGCTTTGGCTTCTCGGCGCCCCCAGCAGCCGGCACCCGCACGACGATCGCGATCCGCCTGCCATCGGGCGACCATACCGCTGGCCCGGAGCCTTCACTGAAGGATGTGAGGCTGCGGGCCTCTCCGCCACGCGTGTCGATCACGTAGAGCTGCGGCTTGTCGCTATCGCGGTTGGACAAGAATGCGAGTTGTGTGCCGTCGGGCGACCAGCGGGGTGCGCTGTCCTTCGCTTCGCTCCAGGTGAGCCGGACCGGCTCGCCTCCTGCGCTGGTGGCAACCGTCCAAATGGCAGAGCGGTAGTCGTCGGCATCCGCATCCAGGCGCGTCACCGTGAAGGCCACGGTCGCGCCATCCGGGGAGATATTGGCATCGGACAGCCACTGAATACGAAACAGGTCATCGGGAGCCATGCCGCGGGTCATGTTCCGCTCCTTTGCTATACACACCAGATAGTGCCCGGGCCACGTTGCCGGCACCGCCCGTTACCAGGAACTTGCGCTAATTCATTTCTGGCGCGACCCCACTCTATAGGGGCCAGAAATGATTTTCAGGCTACCTGGAGCGGATCGTCCGGCCTGATTGGCGCAGACTAATAACGTCTCGGCGGCCTGTGCCGGTGGGGCGCCGGTTCCGTCTCCCGTGATGTTTACGTTGCGCTCTGAACGCTGACTTGCGTCTGGGGAGCGCGCGATGGAGGTGATGAAGCGCCGGTAGCATTCCCGCCGCGGCGGGCTTTTTCAGCGCGCGCGACGGAGGAACTGCACGGTGAGAGTGAGAGGAGAAGCGCCCCGACCGCGAAAAGGCAAAACAGGACAATGAGGCGGTTTGGGCGCATCAAACGCTCTAGATCTGGACCGCCTCCACGTTCTCCCTGCCGCCGTAGACCGTCCACCAGGGCTTGGCGCCCTTTTCCAGGACCGCGTTGAGCGCCTGGATATTCTTCACTCCGCGGTCCTCCAGCCAGCCCTCGAGGGCGGCCTGTCCCTCCCTCGCGTAGACGGGTATACCCTCCTGCCAGGTCGCGCGTCCGCAGAGCACGCCGGAGAAGTTGGTACCGGCCTCCGTCGCCAGCTCGAGCGACTCGCGAAAGACCTCATCCGTGACGCCGGCACTGAGATAAATGAAGGGCTTGGTGGACGCGGCGGCGGCGCCGCGGAAGTGTTGCATCGCCTCCGCACGGGAGTAGGCCGCCTGACCTCCGGCGAACGAACGCGTGCCTTCGACGAACTTCATGTTGATGGGGACCTCTACCTTGAGGACGTCGACGCCATAGCGCGGCTTTGAGAACTCCTCCATGTAGCGGGTAATGTACTCCGGCTTCTTCTTGGCAAACTCGAACGACCCGTCGGCTCCAACGGAGTCGTCGTAGGCGAGCGGCTCGAGGAAGAATGGAATGTCGAGGGCGGCGCATTCCGCGCCGACGCGCTCGAGGAATGCGTGCTTGATGGTGTTGATCCGCTCCTCATCATATGGGTTGTAGTAGAGAAGAATCTTGATCGCGTTGGCGCCGTTCTCAGCCAAACGCCGCACACTCCACTCGTCCAACAGGTCCGGAAGGCGCCCTTTGACGCTCGCGTCATAGCCGGTCTTTTCGTACGAGAGAAGCGCGCCGGTGCCGGGGGCTCTGCTCTTCATCGCCTCGAAACCGTACTCGGGATCGATGAGAATCGCCGTCGCATACCGGGTCAGGACCTTCGCGACCGATGTCTTGAAGGCCGCCAGATCCTCTCCGGAGGCCTTCCCATCCGGACCCCGCGCCTCCGATATGGCGCGACGAAGGGAGCCGCGCTGATCCATTGCAGCGGCAGCGATGACGCCACGCTCGTTGGCGCAGGCGTTGATGCCTGCGATCTTTCCTTTTCCAATCGTTACTTTTGACTTTGCAACCATAGCTGTGGTGGCCTCCTTGAACAGCCTTTATTCGTGATGCTATCACCGTGGATGCTTCATGCGACGCCACGCTCGGGCTATCGTTACCTGGGGCTGTCGTTACCTGGGACTATCGTTACAATGAAGCCGCGCAGAACCCAGCCATACAAGACTCGCCATACTCGCCATACAAGGAGGAGAACGCGTGGAGCGCATTTGGAGGACGATAGCGCGCGGACAAGTGGCATTGGCCCTTACGGTTGCTCTCGGCCTGTCCACCGGCGTTGCGATGGCGCCACGAGCGACACAGGCAATGACCGAGCGACAAAGTCCGGTTCTACAGGCTTCGCTGCAGCACTCAACTGATGCCAGCATCCTGGTTGCCAGCCAGCCATTGACTACCGGCTGCAACCAGGTAACCGAGACCGGCCTCACTGTGGGCGGCAAGATCAGCGACTGGGTAACGGCGAACGTCCAGCCGATGAGTGCCGTCATCAGCGTCTGGCACTACGACAACGCATCGCAGCATTACCAGGCGGCGTATTTCAACGTCTCTGCCGTGCCGGTCGATGTGACGACTTTCCCTCAGGCTGTCGATGCCTACTTCATCTGCGTCGGTGCCTCCGCGAGCGCGCCGTGAGATAGGGAACAGCTTACAGCGGATAGGGGACAAGAACGGCCGTCGGGGATCGAGCAATGGTTCACAAGATGTTGGCCGCGCTCGTTCTTCTCTGGGCGATTTTGCTCCAGCCGACGTGCGGGTCGAGGTCCACGGCGTCGACGACTGCCGGGCATCCCGCCTCGGCAGGCTCCGCCAGCGTCGCGAGTGCTTCGGCTTCAGCCCCAAACGGTAATGTCGGTGCCAGAGGTCTGGGTCCGGCAGCCGTGACCGGCGTGCAGGAGTACGCGGTTCCGCGCGGTTCCGGACCTCACGACGTCGCGCCGGCGCCGGACGGAAGCGTCTGGTTCACTGCACAGGCAGCGGGCGCGCTGGGGCGGCTGAAGCCGGCGACCGGCGAGACGCTGATGGTCAATCTTGGCGCCGGCTCCGCGCCGCACGGCGTGATCATCGGACCGGACGGAGCGCCCTGGGTCACCGATGGGGGCCTGAACGCGATCGTTCGTGTCGACCCCGGCAGCGGAGACGTGCGGACATTTCCACTGCCCGCGAGCCGTCCACGCGTTGGCCTGAATACGGCCGCCTTCGATCCGCGCGGCACGCTCTGGTTCACAGGGGAAGCCGGCGTCTACGGCCGTCTCGACCCGAGTACCGGTGACATGAAGGTTTTCGACGCGCCGCGCGGACCCGAGCCCTAGGGCATGATGGCTGCACCGGACGGGTCGATCTACTGCGCTTCGCTGGTTGCAGGGTACATCGGCCGCGTCGACCCCCAAACGGGGAGCGCGACTGCGCTGACTCCGCCTACTCCCGGCCAGGGGGCGCGGCGGGTATGGTCCGATTCCAGCGGACGCGTTTGGGTCAGCGAGTGGAGTGCCGGGCAGGTTGCCAGCTACGATCCCGCGACGAACCAATGGCGGGAATGGAAGCTCCTGGGCGACAAGCCGCAGGCGTACGCAGTCTGCGTGGACGACCACGACTTCGTCTGGCTGAGCGACTGGTGCTCCAATGCGATCGTTCGCGACCCCACGCTCGAGGCGTTTGACGTCGTCACGCTGCCGAGCACACCGGCGAACGTACGCCAGCTACCCGGGCGGCCGGGCGAGGTCTGGGCCGCCGAATCGGGCGCGGATAAGCTCATCGTCCTCCGCACGGGATCATAGCGGAGTCTCAAACCTCGGCCTTCAACCGCTCGAGGTGGACGAGGAGGATGGCGACGTCCGCAGGGGTGACGCCGGCGAGGCGGCGGGCCTGGCCGACGGTCGCCGGCTGGAAGTGGAGAAGCTGTTGCCGGGCCTCGGTGCGCAGGCCGGCGATGGCGGTGTAGTCCCACTCTGATGGTAAGCGGCGATCTTCGTGGCGGCGGACACGCTCGACCTCCGCCGCCTCGCGGTCCAGGTAGCCGGCGTATTTCACCGCGATCTGCACCGCTTCCTCGATCTCAGGCGTGAGCAGCGGGTCGCCCAGTCCGAGCTCCACCAGCGAGCTGTAGCTGGCCTCGGGGCGCTTGAGCAGCTCGGCCGCGCTGACGCTGTGTGCAAGCGCTTCCAGCCCGAGTCGCTCCATGTTGTCCTGCACGGCTCGCGTCGGACCTATGTGCGTCCGTTCGAGTCGGGCGCGCTCGGCGGCGATCCGCTCCCGCTTTTGTTCCGTCCTTTCGAAGCGACCGGCATCGACGAGACCCAGGCGGTGACCGACCGGCGTGAGGCGGAGGTCGGCGTTGTCGTTGCGAAGCAGCAGGCGGTGTTCGGCCCGCGACGTGAACACTCGGTAGGGCTCGCGCAGATCCTGGCTGACGAGGTCGTCAAGCATGACGCCGATATAGGCCTCGTCGCGGCGAAGGATCAGCGGAGGCTCCCCGCGCACATGCAGCGCGGCGTTGATCCCAGCGATAAGCCCCTGCGCCGCCGCTTCCTCGTAGCCGGTCGTTCCATTAATCTGGCCGGCGAAGTAGAGTCCATGGACTGCCTTCGACTCCATCGTGACTTTCGTCTGATCGGTCGTAACGTAGTCGTACTCGACGGCATAGCCGATCCGTGTCATCTCGGCCCGCTCGAGCGCGGGGATGCTTCGCAGCATGGCGAGCTGCACATCCTCGGGGAGGCTCGTGTTGGCGCCCTGAACGTAGATCTCATTCGTCTCCCAGCCCTCGGGCTCGAGGAAGAGCCCGTGGCTGCCCTTCTCGGCGAAGCGAACGATCTTGTCCTCGATCGACGGACAGTATCGCGGTCCGGCGCTGGTGATACTGCCGTTGAACAGCGGCGCCCGATGCAGATTGGCTCTGATGAGGTCGTGGGTTGCCTCGTTCGTGTGGACGAGGTAGCAGGGGATCTGCGGGCGCCAACCCGAGAGCTCCGCGCCGGGGTAGATCGGGTTCGGCGGGGGCAGGAAGGGATCGGTAGGCGGCCCATCGAACGAAAATGCCAGCGGTATTGGGCTCCCCGGCTGAATCTCAGTGCGGCTGAAGTCAATGGTTTTGGCATCGATGCGCGGCGGTGTGCCTGTTTTCAGGCGCCCGAGCTTGAAACCGGCCTCCCGCAGGCTTTGCGACAGGGCCGTTGCAGCGGCCTCGCCGGCACGGCCGCCGTCTTGGGAGACAGTGCCGGTGATCAGACGGCCGGCCAGTGATGTCCCAGTTGTTAGTATCAACGTTCGCGATTGGAAGGTGCGTCCGCCGGCGCCGCGGACCCAGAGCAGGTCCGAAGATCCGGGGGGTGGATGACTGCCGATCTGCTCGACGAGGACCTGCTTGAGGTCGAGGCCGGCCTGCCGCTCGAGCGCGTGCTTCATCGCGAGGCCGTAGGCCTTCTTGTCGGACTGGGCGCGAAGGGCCTGCACGGCGGGACCCTTGCTGGTGTTGAGCATCCTGATCTGGATAAAGGTTCGATCGGTGATGTGGCCCATCTCGCCGCCGAGGGCGTCGATCTCCCGCACAAGGTGGCCCTTGGCCGGACCGCCGATCGACGGGTTGCACGGCATCAGCGCGACCGTATCGAGGTTCATCGTCAGCAGCAGCGTCCGGCAGCCCATCCGTGCGGCGGCCAGTGCCGCCTCGCAGCCTGCGTGGCCGGCGCCGACGATGATGGCGTCGTATATCTGCTCGTCGTTATTCATGCTCGGACAACAGAAAGGCCGCCGGGACCATTCCCGGCGGCGGTTGGCGGCCGGCGCGGCCTCGGGTTAATCGGCTGACGGGAGAACCTTGGGTTGAAGGAGCTTCATCGGAACGGAGCAACAGGCCACCTCGCCATCCCCCGCCTTGATGCAGAGAACCTCGGCGCCACAGGCCTCACACTGAAATCGCTTCCCCAGTTGGTTTGCCATGCTCCGTTTTCCTCTTGTTGATTCCGCTGCTCTACTGCTTGAGCTGCATGGGCTGTCCGCAGCACGACAGATGACCGTCGGCGCTGCCTTTGGTGACGATCATCTCGCTGTTACAGACAGGGCACAGATAGCGCTTGCCTACGACGTTAGCCATTGATTGGATCCTGTTCCTGCGACATGGATTCGGCGATCTTCAACGCCAATGTTACGCACATCTCAGTCTAGGTTCCATGAAAGTTGGGCGTCAAACGTCCTGACGGGGCGCTGGCCTCCGCCGCGTCCACAGGGACGGTCCTACTAAATACCCGGTGAGCATCCCGACGCCCATCCAGGGGGCGGGCGAGACGCCCGCGCTCCCGGATGCATCCACTAATGTTTGGCGTTTACGGCGTTCGTGTCGAGGTTGGTGGGGCACCGGCAGCACCAGCGGCAGCAGCAGGAGCAACAGGCGTGCCCGCGGCCGCGGTCGCAGGGACTGATGTCGGCGCGGAGGAAGTGGCGCCGGCCGTGGCTGTGGCGGTTGGAACGGCGCCGCCTGGGCCGGCGACGAACAGTGTCCCCAGCATGTCCGCTGGATGGAAATCGCACTGGAAACGGTAGGTGCCTGCTTGGGTGATGGTGAATGTCAGGTTGGCGCTCTGGCCGCCGAGGATACCATTGTCCCCGGTGCTCACGTCCTTGCCAGCGGCGTCCTTCGCATCGGTGACGTGCCAGTTGTGGATCGCGTTGCCCTGATTCGAGACCGCCATCGTCACAGCCTGACCGGCCGGGACCGTGAAGTCGGTGGCGGAAAACTTGTTGTCCGTGGTGGTCTCGTTGAGGCTCGTGCTCGGGGCGCCGGGCGTCGCCGGGGGCGGACCGGCGCTGCCGGTCGCGATCTTCTGTCCGCAGACCGAGTCCTGCGAGCCCGTGATTGAGCCCTTGAGCAGGTCTGCGATTGGGGCCGGAGTCGCGATTTGGTTTGCGGTCTCGCTTTGCGGCCGGACATACGCGTTCCAGGCGTCATTGGGGTCGATGGTGATCAGCGTCACCAGATCGCGGATCTGCTCATCGTCGAGCGGGCCGCCGTGTGCCTGACCCCATGTCGGCATGAGCGTGCCGACGCGGCCACAGGCGATGGTGTCTCCTACAAAGGCTTGATTCTGCGCAAGCTTGGCGGGGTCGCGCAGCTCAGGGCGGTTGAGCGCAGGCCCGATCCGGCCCTGACCAACGTCGCCATGGCAGGGACGGCAATTGGTGACGAACAGCATGGCGCCGCGCTGGCCCAGCAGTTCGGTCTGGACGGCCCTGGCGTCCTGCTGCCGCGTCGGATCGTACAGGGTGTATACGCCAAGCACGATCAGGAGCAGGAATATGAGGAGGACCATGATGTTGATCTGCTTGCTGGTGTTCATGTATCCGCTTAGCCCTTGTAGGGGCCTGCGTCCACCGTCCTTTGTGGGTCGCTCGTGGTACCGAGCGTGATCTTGCCCGTATTCACCGAAATGCCGCTCTGATCGACCTTCGTGATGGCAAAGGTGTCGAGTGAGCGGGTAGCCGGCCCGGCCACCCGGACGCCACCCTTCGTGTAGGTCGACATATGACACGGACAGCGGAACCAGCCGATGACGCCCTCGTGGTTGAACTCCGGGCGCCACGGCACGGTGCAGCCGAGGTGGACGCACTTGTGGTAGAGCGCCAGCAACCCGCCCCGCTCGCTTGGGGCCGCGACCGTCTCGAACTGCGGCGGAACGCCCTCTCCTGGCTTGAGGTTGACGAGCCAGAGCTTCCCTTGGAGGTAGTGATACGGGTCGGCGCCCGGCTTGGGCACGAGCGAGGCCGGTATCCTGACCACGCTGCCGAAGCCGCGAATATCGCGCGCATTCATGAGATCGAGCAGACTCGCCAGACCGCCGGCAGCAAGGACTGCCAGTCCGGCCCAGAAGCCATCACGCAGAAAGTCGCGCCTGCGACGGAGTGTGCGCTGGACGGGGGTGGTCGCCGCGGCCTCGCGTGATCGGGCCTCTGGTCGCGCGGTTAGGACTTCGGTCGCGACTCCGCCGGGGTCGACACGCCAGGCGGGCGGCGGCGGAGTCGGGTTGCTGGGGCTCATGAAAACCGCCTATCCCTGGTAGGGGCCTGCGTCGACCGTCCTTTGTGGGTCGCTCGTGTTACCGAGCGTGATCTTGCCCGTATTCACCGAGAGTCCGCTCGCATCGACCTTCGTAATCGCGAACGTGTCCAGCGAGCGCGGCGCCGGACCGAATACGCGTACGCCGCCCTTGGTATAGGTCGAGCCGTGGCACGGGCAGCGGAACCAGCCGGTCACGCCGCCAAACTCAAAGTCGGA
>Ga0193751_1000142_pt1 | contig 64925 bp, 50 predicted proteins | sample L1c2metaG_FD_143050 | JGI IMG/M metagenome (GOLD analysis project Ga0193751, IMG submission 143050) | Soil microbial communities from a riparian zone of the East river system, Colorado, United States - L1c2 | ecosystem: Environmental > Terrestrial > Soil > Riparian zone | place: USA: East River...
AAACCATTGCGCAGGGAAGGCTGGGTGAAACCGGCGAACCTGTGGTGACTACGCTCGTGTGCTTTGTTTATTTTCGCACGCGAGGCTATGGGTGCGCTCGCGCACCCGGCTTTCCCTGCGCCCTCTGTTCTCTAAGGGGCCGGAACTACGATCAAGACTCGCGCGGATGATGCGGCGAGATCGTGGAGCCGTGTGTTGACGTCATTGCGAGGAGCACTTGCGACGAAGCAATCCATTCTTCCTTTGCGAGGCAAGATGGATTGCTTCGCTAGCGCTCGCAATGACGGATTGAGAGCGCCGTTTGCGTGGCTGCTGTTTGAAATCTTGGCTGCTTGAAACTCGAGCAGGGAGGTGGCTTCAGTGTCGTCCCTGCGAAAGCAGGGACCCATAACCACTGTCGCTGATTGGAGCAAAAGCCGTCGGTCACTGTGCCAAAACGTGAGGCCGCGGCGTATGGTCCCGGCTTTCGCCGGGACGACGTTAGTGTGGGGCCTCACCCCGCCTTGCGCGCCCGCGCCGCCGAGCGATGCGCCTTTTTGGCGGGGCGATGCGGCGTCCGCCGTGCCGGGGGATGACGCTTGGCCGCGGCCCGGCCCTTCAGGCTCTGTTTAAGCGCATCCATCAGATTGATCACATTGTCGGGCTTTTCCTCCGACGCGGCGGCCTTGACCGGCTTGCCGGCGGCCTTGCGTTTGACCAGCGACTTCAACGCGCCCTCATATTCGTCCTTGAATTTCGAGGGGTCGAAATGGGCGGCCTTGGTGTCGAGGATGTGGCTGGCGAGTTCGACCATGTCCTTTGAGATCTTCGGATTGCGGATGTCGCCAAAATACGCGTCCTCGTCGCGCATTTCGTAGGGGTAACGCAGGGTGATGCCGAGCAGGCCTTTGCCCAGTGGTTCGATCGCAATGATATGTTCGCGGTTGGTCAGGACGATCCTGGCGAGCGCCACGCGGTCCTGGTCCTTCATGGCGTCGCGGATCACCGTGAAGGCGTCAGCGCCCGCCTTGCCGTCGGGCGCGATATAATAGGGGTGGTTGAAATAGCGCTTGTCGATTTCTTCCCTGGGCACGAAGCTGTCGATGTCGATGGTATGGTTGCTTTCGATCTGGACCGCTTCCAGCTCTTCCCTTTCGATCTCGACATACTCGCCCTTTTTCAACTCGTAGCCGCGCCCCTTCTGGTCGTTTTCGACCACATCGCCGGTCTCGGCGTCGACCATCTGCTGCTTCAGCCGGTTGCCGGTCTCCCTGTTGATCATGTGAAAGTGGGTTTTGTCGACGGTGGTCGAAGCCGGATAGAGCAACACCGGACATGACACGAGGGAAAGCTTCAACGACCCTTTCCAATAGGCGCGAACGGCCATTACAATCTCCTCGCTCGGCTGACGTTGGGGAACTTACGGAACTTCAACGGCTGTCGCAGGTTTCGGTTCCGGGGCCCTCGTTGTCATACGCGGCGCCGCTTCTCATTTGTGTGGGTTTTATCGTGTCCCTGAGAGACCTCTCCACCTATCGGAAGAAGCGGGACTTCGAAAAGACCGCGGAGCCCAGCGGCGATACACCGGTCAAGCCTTCGAAGCAGCGGCGCTTCGTGATCCAGAAGCACGACGCCACGCGCCTGCATTACGATCTCCGGCTCGAGTTCGACGGCGTCTTCAAATCCTGGGCGGTCACCAAAGGGCCCTCGCTCGATCCGCATGACAAGCGGCTGGCGGTGGAGGTGGAGGACCATCCGCTGGATTACGGCGATTTCGAAGGCACCATTCCGAAGGACCAGTATGGCGGCGGCACCGTGCAGCTCTGGGACCGCGGCTATTGGGAATCCGACGATCCCGAAAAGGGGTTGAGGAAAGGCGACCTGAAATTCACGCTGCGTGGCGACAAGCTGCACGGCAGCTGGGTCTTGGTGCGGATGCGCCACGACCGAGACGGGGGCAAGCGCACCAATTGGCTCCTGATCAAGCATCGCGATGAATATGCGAGGGAAGGCAAGGCCAATAACGTCCTGGATGCCGATCAATCGGTCGCCTCGGGGCGCACCATGGATCAGATCGCCGCGGGCAAAGGCAAGGCGCCCAAGCCGTTCATGACGGCAAGCTCGAGCCGCGGCAGGGCCGACGCGGTCTGGCATTCCAATCGCGGCGAGGCTGCGGAAGCGCGGGACAACAGCAAGAAGCCGCCGGCGCGATCCGCGCCCGCCAAGGCCATCAGGGCCGTGAAAGTCGCCGACATGCCGGATTTCGTCGCCCCCGAACTCTGCACCCCGGTCGATCGGCCGCCGAGCGGGGAGGGCTGGTGCCACGAGATCAAATTCGATGGCTACCGCGTGCAGTTGCGCGTCGAGGGCGGTGAGGCCGTTGTTAGAACCCGCAAAGGCCTCGACTGGACGGACAAGTTCGCCGCGATCGCCAAAGAGGGGAGCGCGCTTCTCGATATGCTGATCGACGGCGAGATCGTCGCGCTCGATCGCAATGGCGCGCCGGATTTCTCAACGCTGCAGGCGGCTATCTCCGACGGCAAGACCGACAATCTGATCTTCTATGCCTTCGACCTGTTGTTCGCCGACGGCCAAGACCTTCGCCGCCTGCCGCTTGGCGAGCGCAAGGCGCGACTCAAGGAGTTATTGGAGGCGCGGCCCAAGGCGAAAGCCAAGTCGATCCGCTATGTCGAGCATTTTGAGAGCGACGGGGACGCCATTCTCAAATCGGCGCGCAAGCTGTCGCTCGAGGGCATCGTCTCCAAGAAGCTGAGCGCTCCCTATCGCTCCGGACGTTCCGATCGTTGGACCAAGGCGAAATGCCGGGCCGGACAAGAGGTGGTGCTGGGGGGATGGAAAACCACCAACGGCAAATTCCGCTCGCTGATGGCCGGCGTCCACCGCGGCGACCATTTGGCCTTTGTCGGGATGGTCGGCACCGGCTTTGGACAAGATACGGTGAGGCGCATCATGCCGGCGCTGAAGGCTAAGGAATCAGACGAGAATCCGTTCGGCGGCAAGGACGCGCCGCGCAAGACCCGTGACGTTCACTGGCTGAAGCCCGAGCTTGTCGCCGAGATCGAATTCGCAGGCTTTACCGACGCCGGAAATATCCGGCAGGCCGCGTTCAAGGGATTGCGACAGGACAAGCCAGCCAACGAGATCATCGCGGAAACACCGGCCATGACCAACATCACCACACCTTCGCCAAAGCCCTTGGCCAAATCTGCCAAGCCGAAACCACCAAAAACGCCCGCCAAGTCGGCGGCGAACAAATCCGCCGAGGTGATGGGCGTCGTCATTTCCAAGCCCGACAAGGAGCTGTGGCCGGACGCCGGTGACGGCAAGGGCGTGACCAAACTCGATCTCGCCCGCTATTTCGAGGCGGTCGGCGACTGGATGATCGGACATCTGAAGGGGCGGCCGTGTTCGGTGGTCCGCGCGCCGGACGGCATCCACGGCGAGAAATTCTTCCAGCGCCACGCGATGCCGGGTCAGTCGGATTTGCTGGAGCTCGTCAAAGTCTCCGGCGATCGCAAGCCGTATTTGCAGATCGACCGCGTCGAGGGACTGGCGGCCGTGGCCCAGAGCGGCGGCCTCGAACTGCATCCGTGGAATTGCGCGCCGGATGCGCCGGACATACCGGGCCGGCTGGTGTTCGACCTCGATCCGGCGCCGGAGGTCGAATTTGCCGACGTTATTGAGGCGGCCAAGGACATGCGGCAGCGCCTCGCAGAACTTGGCCTTGAAAGCTTCTGCAAGACCACCGGCGGCAAGGGGCTTCACGTGGTAGCGCCGCTCGCGCACGGCGCTAAAGAGAAGGTGAGCTGGAAGGAAGCCAAGGCCTTTGCGCAAGGCGTCTGCCAATGGATGGCCAAGGAAAATCCCGAACAATATCTGCTCAACATGTCGAAGAAGTTGCGGCGGGGAAAGATCTTCCTCGACTATCTGCGCAATGACCGCATGGCGACCGCGGTCGCCGTGCTGTCGCCACGGGCGCGCGAGGGTGCCACCGTTTCGATGCCGCTGAGCTGGGCGCAGGTGAAGGGCGATCTTGACCCCAAGCGCTATACGGTCCGCACCGTGCCGTCGCTGCTCGCCGGGACCAAGGCCTGGGACGGCTACGATGACGCGGCATCGTCAATCAAGGGAGCGATCAGGAAACTGGCGGGGAAAATATAGGGGGCGGCGGCGCAAACCCCGATGTGCGCTTGCACATCAGGGTATCACTGCCGGGTTGATGTTCGTGCTCAAATCCGTCCGAGCAATAGCAGGATCAGTAAGATGACAATGATAAGCCCGAGGCCGCCGCCGCCGTAATATCCAGTGCCGTAAAACGGTCCGCCGCCGACGCCGCTGAAGCCGCCGAGCAATGCGATAATAAGAATAATCAGAATGATTGTTCCAAGTGACATATACCTCTCCTCCAGCCGATTTCGGTGCCGATTGTTCTGCGTTGAGACAACAAACCGGAATTCGGAAAGTTCCTATGTTCCGGGGTGACCATGCCGCGCTTTTTTCTTGAAAAGGCGCAACTACATGGAGCTACGTTGAAATCGGGATCCAGCAAATGTCAGCTCCTCTCATCGTCTCGATACCGCACAGCCTTGGCCGCGAGGAGGCCACGCGCCGGCTCAAGGCCGGGCTGACGCGCGCGGCCGCCAGTATTCCGGTGCTGAAGGTCGATGAGGAGCGATGGGAAGAAAACCGCATGGTCTTCCGCGTCCGCGCGCTGGGCCAGGCGGCGTCGGGCCATCTCGACGTGGCGGATGATCACGTCCGGCTGGAAGTGACCTTGCCGTGGCTGTTGCAGCGATTTGCGGAAGCCGCGCAGGTTGCGATCAAGCACCGGGGCAGTCTGTTGCTGACCAAGCGCTGAGGCTTCGGCTTAGAGCGTTTTCAAGCGAAGTGGAGACCGGTTCGCGTCAAGAAAACGCGTCAAATCAAGAATCTAGAGCCCCGTTTCGATTCAATCGAAACGGAAAAGGCTCTATGCGAATTGCCGGCTTTTCCGCGCCGGTCTGGCCGCCCCGACGGGCCTCGCCTTCAGCACCGCGGCGGGCAGATGTCGAAACACGCTGGAAAGGAGCATCTCGGTTGCGCCGGCCTTGATACCTTCCACGGAATAGCCGTTGAGATCAAGCGTGCCGTCCCAGGCTTGCGCGTTTGGCCAGACCCGGCCGCCGTCCGATAACGGGGCGAACGATCTGGCAACCGCCGTGATCGCGGCGTGACGGCCGTGGCGGCGTACGAAGGCGATGACGTGATCGCGATGCGGTCCCTTCACCTCCAACGGCTCGTAATCGCCATGCGCGAACACCTCGGTAAGTTCGGTCCGCAGTTCGAGGAGATGCCGGGTCCAGGCCAGCTTGATATGCCCGTTCGGCCAATGTTGCGCGAGGCCTCGCCAGTCGGGCCGCTCGACCGACTTTAGAACGGCGGCGCGTTCGGCAAAATTCACCGGCCGCCGGTTGTCGGGGTCGACCAGCGACAGGTCCCAGAATTCGGAGCCCTGGTAGAAGTCGGGCACGCCCGGCATCGTCGCCTTCAGGGTGATCTGGCTGAGCGAATTCAGCGCTCCCAGCAGCGAAACCCGCTGCACCAGATTTTCCAGTGACCTCAGGAATTCAGCGGACAGAGAACGATCCAGGATTCGCTCAATGAACGTCCGCAACCCCGCCTCGTAGGCCTCGTTGGGATTGAGCCAGCTGGTTTCCTGCTTGCCCTCGCGCGCAGCCTTCACCGCATAGGCTTGAATCCGCGCGTTGAGCGTGTCGTCAGGCAGGTCCAGCGGCCAGGCGCCGAGCAGCGTTTGATACAGCATGTATTCGAACGTCGCCGAAGGGGCGCGCTTCGTGCCGTCGATGACGAGGTGTGGCGCGTTGAGAACCTTCCACCGGGCAACCGTGCTGGTCCATTCGCCCGTGAGCTCGGTCAGCGCCATCAGGCGGGCGCGCGCATCCTCGCCGCGCTTGGTATCGTGGGTCGCGGTCGCCGTCATGCCGTGCGGCCAATCGCGGTTGCGAACCTTCATGGCGCGATGAAACGCCTCGACCGAAAGCGCCGGCGCCGACGGTTCCCCGCCGACCTCGTTAAGCGCAAGCAGACGATGGTAGCGATAGAACGCCGTGTCCTCGAGCGACTTCGCCATCAAGGGCCCGGTAAATTGCTGCACCTTCGAAGCAAACCGACGCACGCGCGGTGTTGAGTGCAGCGCGCGGCCAGGCTTGATCAGGTCCATTGTCAGCGTATCGCGCAGAAAATCAAAAATTCCCTCATCGGCGGCGAACCAGTCGGCGCGCGCTTTCTCGATCGTGTCCGAGATCAATGCCCAGTCGTCCGCCGACGCGCCGGCCTGGGTCAGGTAGGTTCGATAGATCGGAAAGTGCAGGACATAAAGTTCAAGCGCCTGCCGCAGGCTGTCGGCGGAAAAGTCGCGCGTCGAGTAATGGCCTGCCGCAATCCGCGCGAGCAGCCGGGCGAGCACCGTGAACTCGCTGGTCAGCAAGGTCTCGAGAACCCGGCGTTTGGCGTCTCTCAGGACAGGCGCCAGCGCCGGGGACATATTGCTGATTTGCCGCCAGGTCTCATCGAGCGGCTCAAGACCGTGGCTGTCGATCAGTACACGCGTGATAGTGTTCAATGCCTCGTAACCGGTAGTGCCATCCACTCCGGTAAAAGACCGCAAAGTCTCGTGCTCGCCGAGAATCTTCTCGACCACGATATAGAAGGTTCTCGCGGCCTTTCCCTGCGCGCCTCGGATCAGTCGATGCAGGCGCTGGAAATATTGGGCGGGATCGCGCAAGCCGTCGATGTGATCGAGCCGCAGGCCCTGAAGCTTTCCCTCTGCGATCAGTTTCCGGACCAGGAGGTGAACGGCGTTGAACGTCCCGGCGTCTTCCACCCGCAAGCCGGCGAGCGAATTGACATCGAAAAAGCGGCGGTAATTGATGTCGCTGGAGGCAAGCCGCCAGTGTCCAAGCCTGTAGTGCTGGCGTTCGAGAAGGTGATGCAGCGCGAGCGTCTGCGCGGGACGATCCGGTCCGGCCCGATAGGCGGCAATCCCGCGGGCGATGATGTCGGCACTTGTGGCGATGTCTCGCAATTCCGCCTTGAAGGCGGGCGCCTCCTTTCGATTGGGATGACGCAATCCCTTGTAGCGCGAGGCAAGATCGAGAATGCGTTGCCCGGCCGCGCTGTCCGCCGCCGCGGCCTCCTTGACGATGGTGTGCAAGATCTCGCCATAGCGCTCGGGCGCGATCGGCAGGCGATGTTCGAAATACCAGGCTGAGAAGCTTCCTTCGCTTTCGTCGTAGCGTAGTTCGATCTCGCCTTTTTCCAGTGCTTCGCCGTAGGACGAGCCGATGATCGGCAGAAGCACGCCGCCGCGCGCCCGATACGGCAATAGCTCCCAATCGATGTCAAAGGACACCGCGTGCGGCGAGGCCTCGCCCCATTCCAGAACATCGAGCCACCAGGGGTTATCCGCGAAATGCACCCCGACGTGATTGGGAACGAAGTCGAGAATGAGGCCGAGGCCGTGCTGATGGAGCATCTTGCTCATTCGCTCAAAACCGGCGTCGCCGCCGAGTTCCGAGTTGACGAGGGTGTGGTTGACGACGTCGTATCCGTGGGTAGAGCCCTTGCGCGCCCTCATGAACGGCGAGGCATAGACATGGGTGATGCCGAGCGCCTTCAGATAGGGGACGATGGCCGCCGCGGCGTCGAAATCGAAGTTCGCCGTGAGTTGCAGGCGGTAGGTGGCGATCGGAATGGCGGCACGCATCAGCCTGGTTCCAGCCGCCAGAACACCGACCATGGCATCATGATGTCGCCAGGTTCGCCGCCCCAGATCGGGATGCCGCCGGTTTCGCGTGCCTTATCGGTGATCTCGCCGTTCGACAGGTTGGCCACAAGCTCAAGCCTTGCGGCATCGCCCAGATGCCAACGCGCGGTCAGCAAGTTGTTGTCGGCGACCTGCGCCCCGCCGAAGGCGACATTCGCAAGCCGCGGAACAATTTCTCGCCGGCGCACCGCCAGAAGCTCCCGCACCAGTGCGAGCCGTTGGCGTGCCGCCGGCTCGTGGCGCGAATCCCAGTCGAGTACCGCGGATCGAAAGGTGGACTCCTCAAGCGGATCGGGCACCTCGTTACCGTATCTCGCGTAGGCCCAATCATATTCGCCGCGCCGGCCCTTGCGGACGGCTTCCGCCAGATCGCCCCCGAAGTCGCAGAAGAACGGAAACGGCGCCTTCGAGCCCCACTCCTCGCCCATGAACAGCATCGGGATCGCGGGCGCGAGCAAGGTAATCGCCAGCGCCGCCTCGATTGCCTCTGTGCGTACTTTGCCCTCGAGCCGGTCGCCGAGCGCGCGGTTGCCGATCTGGTCGTGGTTCTGCAGAAAATTGACAAAGGCGGTGGGCGCAAGCTTGCCGCTCGGTTCGCCGCGCGATTTGCCGCCGCGGTGGGCGGAGGCCTCGCCCTGATAGACAAAGCCCGAGCCCAACGCGCGGGCGATGTCGGCTAGCGGCGAGCGTTGATAGTCGCGGTAGTAGCCTTGCGTCTCGCCGGTCAGCCAAACATGCCAGGCGTGGTGGTAATCGTCGTTCCACTGCGCACGATATTTCCCGTGCGGCGGGTCTTGCCCGGGGTCGAGGATGCTCACCCGATTGTCGTCGTTTTCAAGTACCAGATGAATATGGCGGCCAGTTCGTGCCGCGAGGCGCCCCACCGCGGCGCTGAGATCGTGCAGCATCGAGGTTTCGCCGAGCTCCGCAATACTGTGCACGGCATCCAGCCGCAGCCCGTCGAAGCGATATTCGCGCAGCCAGTACAGGGCATTTTCGATGGCAAAGGCTCGAACTTGCGGAATCCGGTAGTCGATAGCGCGGCCCCAAGGGGTCTGCGCCTCCGTGAAGAATGTCGGCGCGTAGCGGTCGAGGTAATTTCCCTCAGGCCCGAAGTGATTATAGACGACGTCGAGGAACACCATCAGTCCGCGCAGATGCGCCTCGTCGATCAGGGTCTTGAGATCCTCCGGCCGTCCATAGGCGCTGTCAGGGGCGTACCACAATACGCCGTCATAGCCCCAATTGCGCGCACCGGCGAAATCCGCAAGCGGCAGCAATTCGAGCGCGGTGATGCCCGTCGCGGTGAGATGATCGAGCTTGCCGATCATGGCGCGGTAGCTGCCTTCTCGCGTGAAGGCGCCGACATGGGCCTCTAACAGGACGGTTTCGTGCCACGGCCGCCCGCGCCAGTCCGTCGCGCGCCAGCGATAACTCGAATGATCGATCAGCTCGCTCGGGCCAAAGATGTCGTCAGGCTGGAACGCCGAAGCCGGATCGGGCACGTCGATCTCGTCGTCGATCCGGAATTTGTAACGCGCGCCAGCCTTCGCGCCGGAAATGGTGGCGGCATACCAACCGTCCTCACCACCCTTGAGCGGATAGGGTTGGTCCAGCAAGAGATCGACGCGTTTTGCCGCCGGCGCCCATAAACGAAACGACGCGCCATCCGCTGTCAGCTTTGCGCCGAACCGCCGCTCATTCATGCCAAACCCGTAAACGCAAGCACCGAGCGGGGAGGCGCCGTGGCCTCGCTTCCCGATGCGAATTCCGCGATGGCTTGTTTAACGTCGGCGGTGTTCAATAGTTGCTGCCAGCCCTTGTATTCTTGCATTTTCGGCAGTTTGAACGCGATCGCTTCGGGGGCGGCGTTGAGAACGATGAAGATCGGCGGCTCTCCAGGTTCGATCGGGCCCAGCACATAGGCGAGAAAGCGGCCTTCCGGAAATTTCCAGTCCTGCTCCTTCATCTCTTCGGCCGAAGGCGTCAGCCATAGCACGCCATAGGATCCGTCCGCGCGCCGTCCATCGAGCCAGCGGCGGGTACGGATTTGCGGAAAGCGCCGGCGTATCTCGGTCAGGTGGCCGACGAAATCGGTGAGATCGTCGCCTTCGCGGTTGAGGCCTTCCCAGCCGACCCAGCCGGTTTCGTTGTCCTGGCAGTAAGCGTTGTTGTTGCCGTTCTGGGTGTTGCCGACCTCATCGCCGGCCAGAACCAGCGGCACGCCTTGCGCGAGCAACAGGCAGGCGAGCTGGTTTTTCCGCAATTGCCGGCGAAGCGCGGTAATAGCCGGATCGTCGGTCGGGCCTTCGTGACCGCAATTGTTACTGTGGTTGTCGTTGGCGCCGTCGCGATTGTCTTCGCCATTGGCCTCGTTGTGCTTTGCGTTGTAACTGAACAGGTCCGCAAGCGTGAAGCCGTCATGCACAGTGATGTGGTTGACGCTGGCGCGGGGGCTGCGGCCGTCATGGTTGAACAGATCGGAGGAGCCGGTCATGCGGCTTGAGACCTCGCCGATCAGGCTGCCTTCGCCGCTCCAATAGCGGCGCATCGCGCTACGGTAGCGGTCGTTCCACTCCGACCATTGCGATGGAAAGGCGCCGACCTGATAACCGCCCATGCCGAGGTCCCATGGCTCGGCGACGAGCTTGACCGTGGCGAGTACCGGGTCCTGCCGGACCGCCGTCAGAAAAGGGGCGTTGCGCTCAAAGCCGTTCGGCCCGCGCGACAGCGTCGTCGCCAGGTCGAACCTGAAGCCATCGACATGGCAGACCTCGACCCAGTAGCGCAGCGAATCCATCACCATCTGCAGCACGCGCGGATGGGTGAGATTGACGGAACTGCCGCAGCCGGTGAAATCGTCGTAGTATCGCGGATTGTCCGATTTGAGCCAGTAATAGGAGGCGTTGTCGATGCCGCGGAACGACAGTGTCGGGCCCATATGGTTGCCCTCGGCGGTGTGATTGTAGACGACGTCGAGCATGACCTCGATGCCCGCATCATGCAGCCGTGCCACGGTGGTGCGGAAGGCGTCGAGCGGGTTGTCCTGCGCGTAGCGCGGCTCCGGGGCAAAGAAAGACAATGTGTTGTAACCCCAGTAGTTCGACAGCTTCCTTTCCACCAGCATCCGGTCATCCACCAGGCCGTGGATCGGCAATAGCTCGATGGTGGTCACGCCGAGCCGCTTGAGATGCCCGATCATCGCGGACGAGGACAAGCCGCCATAGGTGCCGCGCAGATTCGGCGGCACGTCCTCGCGCTTCTGCGTCAGGCCCTTGACATGGGCCTCATAGATGATGGTGTTTTCCCAGGGGATGTTGGGACGCATTTCGCGGCGTCCCCAGTTGAAGGTCTCATCGACCACGACGGCTTTGGGCATGCCGCGCGCATTGTCGCGCCGATCGAACGAGAGGTCCTCCCGCGCGCTTCCGGTCCGATAGCCGAAATGGGCATCGCTCCATACCAGCCGCCCGGCAAGCCGCCTTGCATAGGGATCGAGCAAGAGCTTGTTGGCGTTGAAGCGGTGGCCGTGCTCGGGTTCGTAGGGTCCGTGAATGCGATAGCCATAGAGCTGCCCAGGTGAGACGTCGTTCAGATAAGCGTGCCAGACATCCTCGGTACGCTCGGGCAATTCGATGCGCTCGAGTTCGCGGCGGCCCTGGCTGTCGAACAGACAGAGTTCGACCTTTTGCGCGTTGGCGGAAAACAGCGCGAAATTGGTGCCGCGGCCGTCCCAGCTTGCGCCGAGGCGTGACGACGATCCGGCGGACAGTCGCATGCCTAGCCTTCCGGTACGAGAAAGATGGCCGCCAAAGGTGGGATGGTGAGGTTGAGTGCAGGGGGTGAGCCATCCAACGTCCGGACTTCGCCGATGTTTCCGACGTTAGTGCCGCCGTAATGGTCGGAGTCCGAATTGAGAACCTCGCGCCACGTGCCGGCGAGCGGCACGGGGATGCGATAGTCGTAATATACATTCGGCGAAAAATTCGTCACGACGAGGCAGCGTGCCCGCGCATCCCTGCCCTTGCGGATCCAGGCGAACACGTTGCCATGGGCGTCGTCGGTCACAACCCATTCGAATCCCAACTGATCGCAATCGAACTCATGCAGTGCCGGCAGCGCGCGATAGAGCTTGTTCAGGTCGCGGATCAGGGACTGGATGCCGGCGTGGTTCTTGTAGTCGAGCAGATGCCAGTCGAGCGAGCGATCGTGATGCCATTCGCGCTCCTGGGCGAACTCGCAACCCATGAACAGAAGCTTCTTGCCGGGATGGCCGAACATGAAGGCGTAATAGGCGCGCAAATTCGCAAAGCGCTGCCACTCGTCGCCCGGCATCCGCCCCAGGATCGAGCGCTTGCCGTGGACGACCTCGTCGTGCGACAGCGGCAGGATGAAATTCTCCGAGAACGCGTAATGCAACCCGAACAGGATGTCGCCGTGATGATATTGGCGATGGATCGGATCCTTGCTGATGTAATTCAGCGTGTCGTGCATCCAGCCCATGTTCCACTTGTAGCCGAAGCCGAGCCCGCCATATTCGACCGGCCGGGAAACCTGCGGCCATGCGGTCGATTCTTCCGCCGCCGTCGTGGCTTGCGGAAAACGGGAGAAAACCTCGCTGTTGAAACGGCGCAGGAACGCGATGGCGTCGAGATTTTCTCTGCCGCCGAACTGGTTCGGCACCCAGCTCCCGGACGGGCGGCTATAGTCGAGATAAAGCATCGAGGCGACGGCGTCGACGCGCAATCCGTCGATGCCGTAGCGCTCCAGCCAGAACAGCGCGTTCGACACCAGGAAATTGACGCTCTCCGTGCGACCGTAATTATAGATCAGCGTGCCCCAGTCGAGGTGGCGGCCTTGCAGCGGGTTGGCGTGTTCGTAGAGCGCGGTGCCGTCGAAATGGCCAAGTCCATGCGGGTCGTCGGGAAAATGCCCGGGCACCCAGTCCAGCATCACGCCGAGCCCTTCGCGGTGGCAGGCGTCGACAAGCGCGGAAAAATCCTCTGGCGGACCGAACCGGCTGGTTGGGGCGTACAGGCCGGTCGGCTGATAGCCCCATGAGCCATCGAATGGATGTTCGCTGACCGGCAGGAACTCGACATGGGTAAAGCCGAGATCCCGGACATAGCGCGGGAGCTGCTCGGCGAGCTCGCGGTAGGTCAGCCACTCGTTGTTGCCTTTGCGCCGCCATGAGCCCAGGTGGACTTCGTAGATCGACATCGGCGCGCTCAGCGCGTTGATATCCGGCGGAGAGGGGTATGGCCGTGGCAGCTTGGCCTCGTCGAAAACGATGGACGCGGTGCTCGGGCGCATTTCCGTGGCGAAGGCCAGCGGATCCGACTTCAGCGGCAAATGCTGGCCCTGCGCGCCGATGATATTGAATTTATAGCGGTCGCCCGGAGTGGCATGGGGCACGAAAAGCTCCCAATAGCCGAGGCCGCGCACGCGCATCGGATGTCGCCTTGCATTCCAGAAATTGAAATCGCCGACGACGCTCACCCGTTGCGCGTTGGGCGCGAGCACCACGAAAGCCACGCCTTTGACGCCATCCAGCACAAGCGGATGCGCGCCGAGCTTGTCGTAAAGCCGCTGATGGGTGCCTTCGCCCAAAAGATACAGGTCGAAATCCGTCAGCACCGGCGGAAAGCGGTAGGGATCGTCAAGTTCGACGATGGTCTCGCCGAACCGGGCGCGCAATTGGTACCATTTGGAGCCGTTTGGAAGCGGGCCGGCGAACAATCCATCATGATGAATGCGCGTCAGTGCCGCCGTTTCGCCATGCTCGTCGACCGCATCGACCTTCGAGGCGTCGGGCAGGAATGCACGGACCACGGTCCTGCCGCCTTCGGTATGGGGGCCGAGATAATGAAAGGGATCGGAATGGCGACCTTCGACGATCGCATAAGCCTCGGCGGAAAGCTTGGTCATGCGGCCTCATTTGCACAGCGGGATAGGATTTTTAGCACGCCGAGCAGCGGGACCCGCAGCCATTCGGGCCGCTGCACCATCTCGTATTCCAGCTCGTCGACGATTTTTTCAAGCAGGAAGAAGTCCAGCATTTGTCCTGCGGCATGAGGATCCGCTGGCCACAGGGGCGAACTTGTCATGATTTCTCGATAGGCGGCGACAAAAGCCGCGCTGGAGCGGTCGACCCATTCCGTCACCGCCATGCCAAGCCTGCCGTGTTCATCCGGACCCAGTTTGAACGCACGTTCGAGGGCAGCGGTTGCCGAATATTCGATCGACCGGATCAGACAGGCAAGGTCGCGCGCCGCCGGCGCTTTGCGCCGGCGTTCCTCGATCGTTCGGCGCAGGTCGCCTTCGAAACCGGTGATGAATATATCGTCCTTGACGATCAGCATCCGGCCGAGATTGAAGTCGCCGTGAAGACGGATGTTGAGGCCTTCCGGATCAAGCGGAAGCAGCGTCTTCAGATGCCCAAGCAACGTCGCGCGCCGCGCCAGCGTTTGGTCAACGAGCGGGCGATCGGCCTCGTTTATTTTTTCCCGCTGGTGGCTCAGGGCATTGAAGACGCGTTCGGTGCGCGCAAGGAGATCTTCGGTCCAGCGACGCACATCTGTCAGTCGGATCGGCTCCGGCGTAAAATCGGTAAGGCCGCTGGCGGTCGCGAAGGCGAGGTGCATTTCGGCGGTGCGCCTTCCGATTTGCGACACGTAACGCAGATAAGGGACCTGCTCATCGCGCTCGCCCGCGTGCTCGCTTGCCGACAGCAGGCGTTGTTCCTCGAGGAAGCGGTCGAGATACCCCGCCGTCACGCCCCACGCGTCCCCCTGATTTTCGACGCGGGCATGAACGACGGCAATCGCGCTGCGGCTCTCCCCTTCGGCCAATTCCACGCTGCCGAGCATCACCGGCGTGTTGGGAAATTCGACGACCTCGGTGAGATACCGGCCGGCCTCGATCTCCGGATTGATGCCAGGCTCGAGCTTTCGGTAAATTTTGACGACGTAATCGCCGTCCACCAGCGCGGTACTGCTTAATTGATCGCCCTCGATGGGGATGATTCGTTCAGGCTGCTTGACCAGCTTGCCGGAGAATTTGCTGGTCGACCTGAATTCAAGGCTCAAGCCGTTTTCCTCGATGGTCAAGGACTGACGGAGATTGCGAAGCAGCAGCGCCATGAAGATGCGATCGGAGGCAACGTCCAGCAACGTTCCTTCCCGCGCGCCCTGACGCACGGCCGCAAGCGCATGAGGATTGTAGCGCTCACGATCGAAGCGCACCCACTCGATCAGCATCGGCAATACATAACGCGCCCTGGTGCCACGCTCCCTCACTTCAAAGAAGGTGAGCCAGGGGCGGTTGTCGCCGATGTCGCAAAACGGAATGGCGGAAGTCAGGGTCGGATGAATGAGTGAGGCCGTATGCTCGGGATACCAGCGGGTGCGAGCCAGATGTCCGGGCAATACATCGCGCTCGAAGACGCTGCGCGTGCGGGCCAGCGACACCCAGGTCGCACCGAGCGGCACGACGAGAGTTTCGAATTCGGGTACTACGGATGGTGCAGTGTGTTCCGACTTGTCACGCTCCTGGAGTTGGAACCAGTAGAACCCATAGGGCGCCAGCGTGATCATATAGGGCAGTTCGCCGATCGCCGGGAAATGGGTGCGGCCCAGCATTTCCAGCGGAACGCGCTCCTTCCAGGTCGAAAGGTCGAGTTCGGTGGCTTGCGCCGAGCGCGAAAGGTTGGCGACGCAGAGAATGGCCTCGTCGCCGAGCTGCCTGACATAGGCAAGCACCGCGCGGTTGGCCGGGCGGATGAAAGTCATGCTGCCGCGGCCGAACGCCAATGTCGACTTGCGCACCGAGATCAGCCGCTTGGTTGCGCTCAGCAAGGATGACAGGCTGCGCGACTGGGCCTCGACATTGACCGATTCATAACCGTAGACCGAATCCATGATAATCGGCGCATAGAGCCGCGCGGGGTCGGCGCGGGAGAAACCGCCATTGCGATCCGGCGTCCACTGCATCGGCGTGCGCACGCCATTGCGGTCGCCGAGATAGATATTGTCACCCATGCCGATTTCGTCGCCATAATAGATGATCGGCGTGCCAGGAAACGACAGCAGCAGCGAATTCATCAGTTCGATCTTGCGCCGGTCGTTGTCCATCAGCGGCGCCAGCCGCCGGCGGATGCCGACATTGATGCGCGCGCGCGGATCGTTGGCGTAGGTCGACCATAAATAGTCGCGCTCGACGTCGGTGACCATCTCGAGCGTCAGTTCGTCATGGTTGCGCAGAAACAGCGCCCACTGGCAATTGGCCGGGATATCCGGCGTCTGGCGTAGAATGTCGGTGATGGGAAAGCGGTCTTCCTGGGCGAGCGCCATGTAGATCCGCGGCATTAGCGGAAAATGATAGGCCATGTGGCATTCATCGCCATTGCCGAAATATTCCTGCACATCCTCCGGCCATTGATTGGCTTCCGCCAGCAACACCTTGCCCCTGGCATACTGGTCGAGCTCGGCGCGCAGCCGTTTGATGACGGCGTGGGTCTCCGGCAGGTTCTCGTTGTTGGTGCCATCGCGCTCGCACAGATAGGGGATGGCGTCGAGGCGGAAGCCGTCGACGCCGGTGTCCAGCCAGCGCTTCATCACCTGGACCATCGCGCTGACCACGCGCGGATTGTCGAAGTTGAGGTCCGGCTGGTGCGAGAAGAAGCGATGCCAGTAGAACTCCCCGGCTTCGGGATCCCATGTCCAGTTGGATTTCTCGGTGTCGGTGAAGATGATCCGCGTGCCGGCATATTTCTGATCGGTGTCGCTCCAGACGTACCAGTTGCGCGCGCTCGACTTCGGGTCGCTGCGGCGGGCGCGCTTGAACCAGTCATGCTGATCGGAGGTGTGATTGATGACGAGTTCGGTGACGACCCGTAAACCCCGCCGCTTGGCTTCGACGATGAAGCGGCGGAAGTCCTTCATGGTCCCGAAATCGGGATTGATGGCGCCATAGTCGGCGATGTCATAGCCGTCATCGCGACCGGGCGAGGGATAGAACGGCAACAGCCAGAGCGCCGTCACGCCGAGGTCTTGCAGATAGTCGAGCTTTTCGGTGAGGCCGGCGAAATCGCCGATGCCGTCATTGTTGCTGTCGGCAAAGGCCTTGACGTGAAGCTGATAGACAATGGCGTCCTTGTACCAGAGCTCGTCGCCGTCCAGCCCAGTGGCCGGCGTTTCCTTGGCATCGATCGATGACATGAGATTCATCATGGCGCCCCTCAGACCAGGCAACGAGACTGCAGGGCGGGATTATGGATATCTTCATGGCCGATGGTAGCGCCGGTGGGGGCGCTCTCGACAGTTTGAGTTGTTTTGTTCACGGTGATGCCGTTGGCATGAAAATGACATCCCATTTCGTTTGCGCGAAAGGAGATGCTCGGGACATATATAGAAAGCCGTTCCCCTGGCATTGGTTCCCGGGGAACAGCGGGACCGCGTGAGCGTTAAACACGGCTATCCTCTTCCTAAATCTGAAGAATTCGCGACGGCTCCGTACCGTTGTGTGCAAATGGCGTGCCGAATGGACCTTTTCACCCAAGCCAAACAGCTGGACATCCAGACCGAATTTGTCGACGGCCAGGGCCACCGCCATGTGACGGATGCCGCGGCATTGAAGATCATCCTCGAGGCGCTGCCGGTGCGACCATCCTACCGCTTTCTCCGCAATGCGGTGGTGATCCGGTCCGGTCAGCCGGTGCGGACCGAAATCAAGGGTGCCGCCATCCTGCCGCTGCGCTGGAAGATAGTTGCCGGGCGCAGGATGATCGCGCAGGGGCAAGTGGGTGAAGGCGACGGCGGTGGTGATCGCGAGGGCGACACCGGGGATCGCAGGGGCGACGCCAGGGATCGCACCATCGCCTGGCCTGCCAATTTGCCCGAAGGTTCTTACCGGCTGCATCTGACCGACGCTTCGTCGTTTACGGAAGAGCTGCCGCTGATGGTCACGCCGCCCAAGGCCTATCGCGGCGATTTCGACCGCGGCTGGCTGCTGGCGGTCCAGCTCTACGGCGTTCGCTCGTCGCGCAATTGGGGCATGGGCGACTTTACCGACCTCGAAGCGCTGATCGAATTGGCCGGTCATCTTGGAAGTGACGGCATCGGTCTCAATCCGCTGCATGCGCTGTTCGACGACCGGCCGTCCGCTTGCAGTCCCTACTCGCCGAACAGCCGGCTGTTTCTCAATGCGCTCTATATCGACGTTGAAAAGATCCCCGAATTTCGGCGTGCGGAATTCGCCGATGGCGCGGCCGCCATCGCGCGCCTGAGGGAAGGCTACCTCGTCGACTATAGGGGCGTCGCCGAATGGAAATGGCGGGCGCTGCGGGTTGCCTTTGATCAATTCAGGGCGCATCCGCAGGCCGACCGCAAACGGGATTTCGATGCGTTTCGGGCCGAACGCCCGCTGGTATCGCGTTTTGCCTGCTTTGAGGTGCTGCGGCACAAATTCAACAAGCCGTGGTGGGAATGGCCGGCGCGATGGCGGCAGCCGAACGATGCCAGATGCGCCGAATTGCGTCAGGGCGCGGACGCCGCCGAGATCGAATTCGTCGAATTCGTGCAGTGGACCGCGGACCGGCAATTGCGGTCCTGCCGCGATCTCGCGCGCAGGCTTGGCATGAAGGTCGGTCTCTATCTCGACGTTGCGGTCGGGGTGCAATCCGACGGCTTCGATGCGTGGAACGAGCAGACCGCGATTTCCCGCCATCTCGCCGTCGGCGCGCCGCCGGATCCGCTGAATCTCGCCGGCCAGAATTGGGGTCTCGCCGGCTTCAACGCCGCAGGCCTCGAACTCCAATCGTTCAAGCCGTATCGTGAGATGCTGAGTGCCTCGATGCGCTACGCCGGCGCGATCAGGCTCGATCACGTGCTCGGCTTGAAGCGGCTCTATCTGGTGCCGCACGGCTATGCCGCCAATAATGGAGTGTATGTGCAAATGCCGTTCGAGGCGCTGCTGGCGGCGACCGCGCAGGAAAGCGTGGCGCATCGCTGCGTTGTCATCGGCGAGGATCTCGGCACCGTGCCCGAAGGCTTTCGCGAGACGATGGCGGAGTGGGGCATCTGGTCGTACCAGGTGATGATGTTCGAGCGCGACGACCGCGGCGCGTTCCGAGACGTCGACCATTATGCGCCGAACGCACTCGTCACCTTCAATACCCACGATTTGTCGACCTATGCAGGCTGGCGCTCGTTCAGCGATCTCAAGTTGAAACGCTCGCTTGGAATCGATCCCGGCGAGAGCGACGACGCTCGTTGGCATGCGCTGACGAAGCTGAACGACGTGCTGCGTCATCACGCCATCGACCGTCACGATCTCTATGCGGTCGCGGGGTTTCTGGCGAAGACCCGATCCCGACTGCTGGCGATCTCGCTGGAGGATTTGCTGGGCGTGATCGACCAGCCCAACATCCCCGGTACCGTTGACGAGCACCCGAACTGGCGCCAGCGGCTGCCGGTTGGAATCGAAGAGATTGCCGCCGCGATCGACGTTCCCGCGCTCAAGACCGCGACCAGCGAGAGGGCGCGCGCAACGGCGTGAAGCGCCACATTTCAGCCGGTGAAGCATTTGTCCAGCACCATAGAAGATTATGCACTGATCGGCGATTGTGAAACGGCGGCGCTGGTCGGCCGTGACGGCTCGATCGACTGGCTGTGCTGGCCCGCATTCGATTCCGAGGCGTGTTTCGCGGCCCTGCTCGGCACGCGCGAGAATGGCCGATGGTTAATTGAGCCCGCGGAAAATCTCACGCGCGCCTCGCGCCGCTACTGGGACAATACGCTGATCCTCGAGACGCGCTTTGAGACCGCCGGCGGCATCGTCGCCTTGATCGATTTCATGCCGCCGCGCGGCAACGCTTCCGATATCGTCCGCCTGGTGCGCGGCGTCGCGGGCAAGGTGAAGCTGCGGATGGAGCTCGTGATCCGCTTCGGCTTTGGCGCGGATATTCCCTGGGTCAAGCGCACTGAGGATGGCGCGCTACTCGCGATCTGCGGTCAGGACATGACGGTGCTGCGAACCCCGGTTGCGACCCGCGGCAAGGACATGACCACGGTCGCCGAGTTCGAGGTGAGCGAGGGCGAGGCGATACCCTTCGTGCTCACCTACGGCCCGTCGCATCTGCCGCTGCCGGAACCGATCAACCCCACGCAGGCGCTGCAGGATACCGAGGATTTCTGGATCGACTGGTGCAGCCGTTGCACCTATGCGGGCGAAAGCCGTGAGCTGGTGATGCGCTCGCTGATCACGCTGAAGGCGCTGACCTACGCGCCGACCGGCGGTATCGTCGCCGCGCCCACGACATCGCTGCCGGAGAAGCTTGGCGGCAGCCGAAACTGGGATTACCGGTTCTGCTGGCTGCGCGATGCGACCTTCACACTGTTGGCGCTGATGAACTCGGGTTATACCGAGGAGGCTTCCGCCTGGCATGACTGGCTGTTGCGCGCGGTCGCAGGCTCGCCGGATAACATGCAGATCATGTACGGCATCATGGGCCAGCGGCGTTTGCTGGAGTGGGAGGCAGGCTGGTTGCCGGGCTACGAGGGCGCCCAACCGGTGCGGGTCGGCAACGCCGCCCATGCCCAATTGCAGCTCGACGTCTATGGCGAGCTGATTGATGCGTTTTACCAATCGCGCCTGGCGGAGTTGAAACTGGACCAGGGGTCATGGGCATTGGCGCGGACGATTGTCGAACATGTGGAGAACGTCTGGGACCAGCCGGACCATGGCATCTGGGAGAGACGCGGCGAGCGGAAACACTACGTTTTCTCCAAGGCGATGACATGGGTCGCGATCGACCGCGCCATCAAGGGCGCCGAGCGGTTCGGTTTTGACGCGCCATTCGAGCGCTGGCGAGGGCTGCGCGATGCGATCTGCCGTAGTGTCTGCGACAACGGTTTCGATTCCCGCCACAACACATTCGTCGAGTCCTACGGCTCGCAATCGCTCGATGCCAGCCTTCTGCTGTTACCGTCGGTCGGTTTCCTGCCGGCCGCCGACCCACGTATCCGCGGCACCATCGCTGCGGTCGAAAAGCACATGATGCGCGACGGCTTCGTGCTGCGGCACGATCCCCGCGAACTGACCGACGAGCAGCAGCCCATTGAAGGCGCGTTCCTGGCCTGCACGCTCTGGCTCGCCGACGCCTATGTGCTGTCGGGCGAAATCGACAAGGCGCGGGTGCTGTTCGAGCGCGTGGTAGGGGTCGCCAACGATCTCGGCCTGCTCGCGGAGGAATTCGATTCCGGCTTGGGCCGTCAGACCGGAAACTTCCCGCAAGCGCTCACCCATATCGCGCTGATCAATACCGCCCATAATCTCAGCGAAGCGACCAAGGCGAGTGAAAAGCCGGCGGTGCAGCGATCGACATAGAGCGTTTTCAAGCGAAGTGGGGACGGTTCGCGTCAAGAAAACGCGTCAAATCAAGAATCTAGAGCCCCGTTTCGATTCAATCGAAACGGAAAAAGCTCTAGCCTCGCGGAACGCGCCTGCCGCGTCTATCTCGACGCGGGGTGAGGAACTTGCCAGCTCATACTTCATTGTTTTTCAGAACTTCTTGAAGCGGAGCCGGCAATGAAACGCCTGTTGGTCGCCATGATTGTTGTTGGCTGGCTCACGCTCCCGGCGGTTGGGGCCAGGCTTGATGCGGTGGCCATCAACAACGCTCAACTGGGCTCCAAGCCGCCAGCCGTGGACAAGATCGATGCCGTCACCATCAAGGCGCAGGTTCTGCTCGACCGCGCCCTGTTCTCGCCCGGCGAAATCGACGGCAAGCTCGGTGAAAACGCGCAAAAGGCACTGAGAGCCTATGCCGAGGCCAACAATCAGGCCGCCGGTAGACCGCTCACCGCGGGGATTTGGACGATGCTCTCAGCCACCGGCAAAGACCCCGTCATCACCGAATACACCATCACCGAAAACGACGTGAAGGGGCCGTTCCTGAAAAAAATCCCGGCGAAAATGGAAGCCATGAAAGACCTCAAGGCGCTCAGCTATACCAGCCCGCGTCAGGCGATCGCCGAAAAATTTCACATCGGCGAGGGCCTGCTGGCGGCCCTGAATCCCGGCAAGAAATTCGACCGCGCCGGCGAAACGATCTTCGTCACCAACGTGCTCAACAGGCCAACCAGGCTCACCATCGGCCGGATCGAAGTCGATAAGGCGCGCCAGTCCGTCAAGGCGTTCGATCCGTCGGGCACGCTGATCGGCTTCTTTCCGGCAACCGTCGGCAGCGAGGAAAAGCCGACCCCGAGCGGGAGCGTCAAGGTCATTTCTGCCGATGCCAACCCGACCTACCGATATAATCCGGAGTACAAGTTCAAGGGCGTGAAGTCCAAGAGGCCGTTCACGATCAGACCAGGGCCGAACAATCCGGTCGGATCATACTGGATCGGATTATCGGCGGAAGGATATGGCCTTCATGGCACCCCCAATCCATCCAAGGTCAGCAAGGCCGCATCCCACGGCTGCGTCCGGCTGACGAATTGGGACGCGGTCTTGCTCGGCACCAACGTCAAAAAGGGAACGCCGGTGGTGTTCGTCGACCAGTCCCAGGCCAGGAACTGAGCCGGCAACAGGCGTCGCTCAACCTTCTTCGTTGTTCTTCAAAATCATCTCGATCGCCTTGGCAAAACCTTCGTTCTCGTTCGAGGCGGTGACAAGCTTGGCTGCCTTCTTGACGTCATCGGTGGCGTTGCCCATGGCAAAAGAGATGCCGCTCGTTTGGAACATCGCCAGATCGTTCTGCATGTCGCCGATGGTGGCGATTTCATCCAGCGCGATGCCTAAACGCCGGGCCATCGCCTGCACGAAGGTGCCTTTGTTGCAGCTGGGCGGGGTGACATCGAGATAATAGCTTTGCGACCGCACTGCCGTCGCCTCCTTCCCCAACGCCTGCTGCATGGCGGCTTCGCAGCGTTGCAGCATCACCGCGTCGCTGCTGGCGCCGACGATCTTGCAGGCCGACGCCAGATAGGGCGCAAAATCCGCAACCACGGTCGGGTCGGCCCGGATGGCGCGCTTCTCGTGCGGGACGTATTCGCCGCCGGCATCGCGGGCGAGCCAGCGATCGCTGGTGAACAGCCAGATCTCAGTGCCGAATTGGCTCAGCACATCGAGCGCGCGTCGCGCGGCCGCCGCGGGAATCAGGTGCTGCTCGATCGGTTTCAGGTCGGAATCGACGATGCAGCTGCCGTTGAACGCTCCGACCGGCAGCGTGATCTGCAGCGGCTCGATCAGAAACCGCATGCCGATGGTCGGACGGCTTGAGGTGATGGTGAAGCCGATGCCGGCCTCGTGCAGCTTTTGCACGGCGCGTCTCGCGCCGTCGGTCAGCGTCTTGTCCTTTGTCAGCAGCGTGCCGTCGACGTCGGAAACAACGAGCGCGATGCGGGTCATGCGCGTTTCCTGCCGGGAGTATCGCCGTCGGTGGGGCGAATCCCGAGTTGGCCGACGATGTTTTTGACGATGGTCTCGACCGAAGCGTCGATCGACACCGTGACGGGGTTCTCGTCCGCCCGCGGCGGTTCCAGCGTCTTGAACTGGCTGTTCAACAGACCCGGCGGCATGAAATGGCCTTTGCGCCGGGCGAGCCGGTCCGCAATCAAGGCTTGAGTCCCCTCGAGAAAGACGATGCGGACGTCGCGCCGGCCATGCACGAGCACGTCGCGATAGGCGCGCTTCAGTGCCGAGCAGGCGATCACGACGTGGCCACCGGCCCGGCAGACCCTGTCGATCTCATCTGATATCGCCTGCAGCCATGGCCAGCGGTCCTGGTCGGTGAGCGGCTGGCCGGCGCTCATCTTGGCGACGTTGCTTGCGGGGTGAAACCGGTCACCGTCCTCGAACGTCCAGGCCAGCCGCTCGGCGAGCCCGGTCGCGATCGTGCTCTTGCCCGAGCCGGACACGCCCATCACGATCAGAGCGCAGGGCGTTTCAACCGCATTCACGAAGATTCTCCGCCAACGGCTGCCTGGTCCACCAGCAAGACGGTTTCGCCTGTGGAACGCGCGCGATTCGCCGGCAGGTTCTCGCCCGCCAACAGGCGCGTCAAGATCGCGTGTTTCTCGCCGCCGGCGACTTCGAACAGCATTTCGCGGCAGGAGGCAAGGACGGGCAGGGTCAGCGTGACCCTCGGAACGAACGGCTCGACATGCGCCTTGGGCACGCCGACCACCCAGCGCCGGGTTTCTTGCAGCGCTGCGTCGTCCGGAAACAGCGACGCAGTATGACCGTCGGGCCCGACACCCATCAGCACCAGATCGAACAACGGCCGAACGGGATCGAGCTCGTTCGCGCCATAGAACGATTGCAGCTCATGCTCGTAACGGCGCGCGGATTCGCTCGCGTCGGCGGCATCGGTGGGGATCGGGTGAATGTTGGCGGCCGGCGCCAGGCGATCGAGAAAAATCTTGCGCGCCATGCCCATATTGTTGAGGGGATGGTCCGGAGGCACGAAGCGCTCGTCGCCGATGAACCAATGCACCCGCTCCCAGGGAATCCGGCCGCGCCAGGGATCGGTCGCGAGCAGGCGATAAAGCTGTTTCGGGCTCGATCCGCCGGCCAGGCAAATCGCCACATGACGCTTGTTTGCGGCAATCCGCGCCAGCAAACGCTCCGCGGCGGTCGTCGCCAGCGCTGCCGGATCGGGAACGATGATCCTGTGAAGATGGCCGGGCGGCGACATCCGGCCTAACCGAGCTTGCGCCAGTTACGGCCGTCGCGCCTGAGCAGGTCCTCAGCCGACGCAGGGCCTTCGCTGCCGGGCTGATAGCTCTCCAAACCTTTGGCACCCGCCTTCCTCCATGCATCCAGGAACGGTTGCACCGCCTGCCAGCCGGCCTCCACGCTGTCGGCGCGCTGAAACAGGATGTTGTCGCCGATCATGCAGTCGTAGATCAGGGTTTCGTAACCGGTGGCCGGCTCGACCTTGAAGTAGTCTTTGTAACGGAATTTCATCTCGACGCCGTCGATGTTGATCGTCGGACCCGGCACCTTGGTATTGAACTGCAATGTGATGCCCTCGGTCGGCTCGATCGAGATGACCAGGTAGTTTTGCGACAGCCGATCCACCGGCGTCCCGCGGAACATCGCGAACGGCGCCTGCTTGAACTTGATCGCGACTTCCGTGCGTTTGATGCCGAGCGCCTTGCCGGTGCGCAGATAAAAAGGCACGCCGGCCCAACGCCAGTTGTCGATGGTCAGCTTCAGCGCGGCATAGGTCTCCGTCGTGCTACCGGGTTTGACGTCCGGGGTCTTGCAATAGTCGAGGATTTCCGCGTCGCCGATCTTGCCGCCCCGATACTGGCCGCGCACGGAATTCTGCAGCGCCTCCTCCTCGCTCTGGGTCTGGATCGCGGCCAACACTTCGGCCTTTTCCGAACGCACCGTGTGGGCGTCGAATTTGGCCGGCGGCTCCATTGCGACCAGCGACAGCAACTGGAACAGATGGTTCGGCACCATGTCACGCAGCGCGCCGGTCGCATCGTAGAAGCTGCCGCGGTGGCCGACGCCGAGTTTTTCGTCGACCGTGATCTGCACATGGTCGATATGATTGCGGTTCCAGATCGGCTCGAACATGCCATTGGCAAACCGCAGCACCAGGATGTTCTGCACCGTCTCCTTGCCGAGGTAATGATCGATCCGGTAGATCTGGTGCTCGGTGACAATCTTCAGCAATTCGTCGTCGAGAGCCTTGGCGGAGGCGAGGTCGGTGCCAAACGGCTTTTCGATCACGAGCCGCCGCCATGCGCCGTCTTTTTCCTTCAGCGTTCCAGTGCGGCCGAGCTCTCTGGCGATCGGTGCGAAGGCGGTGGGCGGCGTCGCCAGATAGAACAGGCGGTTGCCGCCAGTCGAGCGGTTGGCTTCCAGTCTCTCAAGCCGCTCCCGCATCGCGTCGAATGAGGTGGGCTCTTTCGGATCGGCCTCGATGCCGGTGACGCACTCCAGGAGTCGCTTGGCGATGGCCTCATCGACGGGGCGAGTGGCGAATTGGCGCAGGCCTTTCAGCAGGCTGTCGCGCAATTCATCGCCTGACATGCCCTTGCGGGCGATGCCGACCACGCAGAATTTGTCGGGCAACAGATCGGCCGCGGCGAGATTATACAACGCGGGAATCACCAGCCGATGCGTCAGGTCGCCGGTGACGCCGAAGATGACGAAGGAACAGGGATCCGGCTTTGGTTGCTTGGAGGATAGTTCTGTCACGAGCGGCCAGCCTTCGGCTTGATGATGTCAGGCGCGCTTTGCTGCGCCGGGTTGGGATGCTGCTGCGGTTCCTTGTGACCGCCGAAACCGTCGCGCATGGCGGAGAGGATCTTTTCGGCAAAGGTATGTTCCTTGCGCGAGCGAAAGCGTGCGAATAACGCCGCCGTCAGGACCTCCGCGGGCACCGCCTCTTCAATCGCGGCGTTGACGGTCCATCGGCCCTCGCCGGAATCCTCCACGAATCCGGAATAGGTCTCCAGCGCAGGATTTCTGGCGAGCGCCGAAGCCGCGAGATCGAGCAGCCAGGAGGGGATGACGCTGCCGCGCCGCCAGACCTCGGCGATATCGGCAATGTCGAGATCGAAGCGATGCTCGGCGGGCAGCGCTTCGATATTGGCGTTCTTCAATATGTCAAAACCTTCGGCGTAGGCCTGCATCAGGCCATACTCGATGCCGTTGTGGACCATCTTGACGAAGTGTCCGGCGCCCACGGGACCGGCGTGGATATAGCCCTGCTCGATGCGCGGATCGCGCCCCTGGCGCCCCTCGGTGCGCGGGATATCGCCGATACCGGGCGCCAGCGCCGCGAAAATCGGATCGAGACGATCGACCACCGCCTTGTCGGCCCCGATCATCATGCAATAGCCGCGGTCGATGCCCCAGACGCCGCCGGACGTTCCGACGTCGACGTAATGGATGCCGCGCTCCTTCAGGGCCTTGCCGCGGCGCACGTCGTCCTGCCAGAAGGTGTTGCCGCCATCGATGATGACGTCGCCCCGCTCCATCAGTTTTGCCAGTGCATCGATGGTTGCTTCGGTGATCTTGCCGGCGGGCAGCATCACCCAAGCGGTGCGAGGCTTTTCGAGCTTGGCGACGAAATCCTCCAGCGCGCCCGCGCCGAGCGCGCCGTCAGCCGCGATCGCGGCGACGGCCTTGGGGTCCCTGTCATAGACGACGGTCGTATGTCCGTGCCGCATCAAGCGGCGGGCGATATTGCCGCCCATTCGCCCCAAGCCGATCATGCCGAGCTGCATTTTTGTAACCCTTAATTGAGTGCGCGCCTGATCGCGGTATCGAGCACCTTCAGGCCGTTCTCGAGATCGCCCTTGAGATGTACGCGCAGCGCGCGCCGGCCACGCTCGGTCAGCACGTCGAAATCGCCGCGCGCCTGCGCCGCCTTGATCACGCCGAAGCTTGCCTTCTGGCCCGGCACCGGCAAATCCCGCATGTCGTCGGACGTGATCTGCAGGAACACGCCGCTGTTAGGGCCGCCCTTGTAGGCCTGGCCAGTCGAATGCAGGAAGCGCGGGCCGAACTCCGCGCAGGTCGCGACATGGCGCTGGTCGCGCAGTGCGAGCCGCATGTTCTGCAGCGCCCCGATATGGGCGGCGCTGCGCTCGATATAGGCGAGCAGCGCCACATAATCGTCGGCATGCGTGCGCGCGAAATGGGCCTTCAGCCACGAGCCGAGATCGCCATCGGCGCCGGCCTTGCGCAGGTCAGCGGCATTTTTTTCATCGGTATAGAGATCGGCCTCGGCTAACGACATCGCCGGCTTCTCGGCAGGAAGCGCGCCGGATTTCTCGAATGCCGCGGTCAACTCCCGGGTTTTGATCTTGGCGGCCTCGACGTCGGGCTGGTTGAACGGATCGATGCCAAGCACGGAGCCCGCGACCGCGGTCGCCATTTCGAAGCGGAAAAATTCCTGGCCGATATGTTCGATCGATTTCAGGACGATGCGGACCACCGGATGGCCGGCCTTTTCCAGCGCGGCAAGCTTGTCGTCATGCGCCGCGTCGTTTTCGCCTTCGGTGCGAAGGTCGATGAAGAACCGGTCCTTGCCATAGAGCGCCACGCCGCCGAGCGGCTCGCCGTCGATCGGGATCAGGCCCTTGCCGTCCTTGCCGGTGGATTCGGCGATCAATTGCTCGGCCCAGGCGCCGAAATCCGAAATCTTTTTGGACGACAGGATCGTAACCTTGTCGCGGCCTTGGAGACCGGCAAGACCCATGGCGAGACCGAGTTGTACGCCGGGGTTTTCGTGCGGCGGCACATCCGGTCCGCAGGAGCGCACCATCGCCAGCGTGTGCTTGATGAGGCTGCGGACGTCGATACCGGCGGTGGCAGCGGGCACGAGGCCAAATGGCGACAGCACCGAGTAGCGGCCGCCGATCGAGGGATCGCCATGGAAAATGCGTGCAAAACCCTGTTTGATCGCGACCTTCTCCAGGGACGAGCCGGGATCGGTCACCGCGATGAAGCGATGACCGGCCCTCTCAGCACCGATGGTTTCGGCGACGCGCGCGAAGAAGTATTCCCTCATCACGTTCGGCTCGGTGGTGCCGCCGGACTTGCTGGAGACGATGAACAGGGTTTTCGACAGGTCAACCGCGTTTTCCATCGCGCGTACCTGGGCTGGATCGGTGGAATCAAGCACGTGCAATTTCGGAAATCCGGCTTTGCGCGGGAAGGTTTCAGCCAGCACTTCGGGGCCGAGGCTCGATCCGCCCATGCCGAGCACGACGGCATCGGTGAAATGCTGCTCCTTCACGCGCTGCGCATAATCCTCGTAGCCGGCGATGTCGGCCGCGGCCGCGCTGTTCAGCCAGCCCAGCCATTTGTGCTCGTCGTCGCCGGTCCAGACCGCCTTGTCCTTTTGCCAGAGCCTGCGGATCTTGGCGGAGGCGCGCCATTCCTCGGTGGTCTTTTCGACGGCTTTCTCGATGCTTGCGCCGAGGCCGAGCTTCTGATGATCGATGCCGGCACCCAGCACCGTCGCGCGCTTGTGCGCCACTGCGCCGTAAAGCTTGTCGGCGGCATCTGCAAACAGCTTGACGCCGTCCTTGACCAGATCACGGGTGATCGCATCCAGCGAGATGCCGGATTTTTCGAGCTCGGCGAGCACGCGTCTGGCGTCCTCGATATTTTCCTCAAGGCTGTCGCGCAGCCTGCCGTGATCGCGGAAGGCGTCGAGCGTCGCCGGCGGAACGGTGTTGATCGTGTTGGGGCCGATCAGCTCCTCGATATAGAGCACGTCGCTATAGTCCTTGTTCTTGGTGCCGGTCGAGGCCCACAGCAAGCGCTGCGGTTTTGCGCCTCTGGCCTTGAGCTTCTCCCAGCGCGGACCCGAGAACAAATGCTTGTATTCTAGATAGGCGAGCTTTGCGTTCGCGATCGCGACCTTGCCCTTCAGCGCGGCCAGCCGTTCCTTCTCGCTGGGGTCGTTGGCGCGCGCGATCTTTTCGTCGAGTTGCTTGTCGACCGCGCTGTCGATCCGGCTGACGAAGAAACTCGCGACGCTGGCGACATGCGAGGGATCGCCGCCGCTGGCGACATATTTTTCCAGACCGGCGAGATAAGCTTCCGCGACCTGCACATAGACCTTTCGCGAGAACAACAGGGTGATGTTGATGCTGATGCCTTCGCCGGTCAGATGTTCGATCGCGGGCAGGCCTTCCGGCGTCGCCGGCACCTTGACCATCAGGTTCTTGCGGTGGACGTCGCTCCAGAGCCGCTCGGCTTCGGCGATCGTGCGTTTGGTGTCCATCGCCAGATATGGCGACACTTCGAGACTGACGAACCCGTCTTCGCCGTTTAACCGTTCATAGACCGGTCGCAGCACGTCGGCGGCGTGCCGGATGTCTTCAACCGCCAGATGTTCGAACAGCTCGGCCACCGGACGATCGCCTTTTTTCAAGGCGCTGCCGATCGCGCCGTCATACTCGTCCGAGCTGCCGATCGCCTTTTCGAAGATCGACGGATTTGACGTCACGCCCTTGACGCCGTCGGTATCGATCAGCCTCTTCAACTCGCCCTTGGCGACAAAGCCGCGGGCCAGGAAATCCAGCCAGACCGCCTGGCCGTGGTGTTCGAGTGCTTTGACGGGATTCATGGTGCCCTGTTTCTGTTGGAGCGGGTCTGTTGTCGGCTTGGCCGCAACCTTCTCTGGCGGGACGCCGGATTGTCAACCAATCCTTCCGCGCACTAGTGTCGCCGATTTGAAGTTCCTACATCACCCGCGGCAAACTCGAATAGGAACTTCAAATCGAAAAGCGGCACTAGCATCATAGGCTTGCTAGTACCCTTAGCTTTCCGAAGTTCGTTTGCGAAGATGCGGAGCCGGGTCACGAACTTCGGAAAGCGGGTACTAGTGGCGAGTATATGCGTACCCAAACCGGATAACGCCACCACCGACATATCGATCCCCCTCAGATCCCGTCGGTTCGGTGCGATCTGCCGATTTGCCAATGATGTGAAGGGGTAGCGCTGCGGCCTCCGCGCCTCGCGCAAGGATCAAGCGGCGGGTGCGCATGTCTGGGCTGCCCTAGTGCCGCCGATTTGAAGTTCCTGCATCACCCGCGGCAACCTCGAACAGGAACTTCAAATCGAAAAGCGGCACTAGCATCATAGGCTTGCTAGTACCCTTTGCTTTCCGAAGTTCGTTTGCGAGGATGCGGAGCCGGATCACGAACTTCGGAAAGCGGGTACTAGGTCGCGAACGCCTTCCGAGCCACCGCTTCGGCTGCTATCGTCCAGACATAAAAGGTATAGTTGCAGGGGGGATACTCGAATGACGTTGCCGATTGTTCGCGCCGCCAGCCGCCGCCGTTTTCTGCAATACCTCGCCAGGAGCCCGCTGCTGGCCGCCGGTACGCTTTCGGCCTACGGCATGGAAGCGCCGTCCAAACTGCCCGATCCGATGATATGGGCGCCGCCGGGTAGCGGCGAATTGATCAGTCGGCCCAAGGACGCCATCAACGTGTTTGAATTCGAACCGGTCGCCCGCAAGAACGTGCCGCCGGCGCATTTCGGCTACATGGCATCCGGCATCGACGACGAAGTCACGCTGCGCGCCAACCGCGAGGATTTTCTCAAATTCCAGCTGATGCCGCGCCGTCTCAACGACGTCTCCAAGGTCGACAGCAGCATCGAGCTGTTCGGCACCCGATATGATTCGCCGATCTTCGTATGGCCGACCGGCGCCAACCAGTTCTTTCACCCCGACGGCGAGCTTGCCGTGGCGAGAGCCGCGCGCGCCGGCAATCATCTGCAAGTCCTCTCGACGTCGTCGAACTTTTCCGTGGACGACGTTGCGAAGGCGCGCGGCGCGCCGGTCTGGTTCCAGCTCTATGCGTCGCCGAGCTGGGAGGTGGCGCAGGCGCTGATCAAGCGGGCCGATGGCGCCGGCTGTCCGGTGCTGATGGTGACGGTCGATCGTCTCGCGGGCCGCAACCAGGAAACCCTGTTTCGCCTGACGCGCACCGATACGCGCGAATGCTCGAATTGCCACGATCGCAGCAGTTTTGCGGCACGGGCGGCGCGCCGGCACAATTACGACGGTATCGACCTCACCGGCATCAAGGGAGGTGGCGAGTCCTCCAATCTGAACTGGGATACCGTCAAGCGAATGCGCGACGTCACGCGCATGAAGATCATGCTCAAGGGTGTCCTCACGGCCGAGGACGCCGACCTCGCGGCGCAAAACGGGATCGACGGCATTCTGGTTTCCAACCATGGCGGGCGCGGCGAAGACAACGGCCGCTCCACCATCGACGCACTGCCCGAAATCATCGCGGCGGTGAAGGGGCGAATGCCTGTCATCGTCGACAGCGGTTTCCGCCGCGGCACCGACGCCGTCAAGGCGCTCGCGATGGGCGCGCAGGCGGTCGGTGTCGGCCGGCCTTATCTCTGGGGGTTGGGGGCCTTCGGCCAGGAGGGCGTGGAGCGGGTGCTCGAGATCGTCCGCACCGAGACGCGCGCGGCCATGCAGCAATGCGGCGCGCGTTCGGTGAAGGAGCTCAATTCGAGTTTTGTGCGCCGCGCGAGTTGAACTACCGCAGGCTGGCGTTGATCTTGTCGAGCGCCGCGGTGCCGGGGCAAAGCTCGCCCGCCTCGAGGCTGTTGAGCGGGCTCTCCACGGTGTCGAGATGGCTGTGGAGGTCTTCCGCCTCCGGATCGACGTAGAGCAGGCCGGTGACGATCTGGCCCTTGGCGGCATGCTTTTGCAGGAACGACATCGCGCCGACCCGATCGTGCGCGTCGTAATCTGCGTCGATCTTGCGCAGCGCGATCCTGCTGCCATCGTGCTGTTCGACGACCTGCATTGTGCCAGGGGCGTAATCGACCGAAATCGGATCGCGGCCGGTGATGACGTCGAGACGATTTACCGCGTCGTTGTGTTCGCGCACGTAATCGAAGCTCTTGGTCGAGCCGGCATGGTTGTTGAAGGCGACGCAGGGGCTGATCACGTCGATGAACGACGCGCCCTTGTGCTCGATCGCGGCCGCGATCAGCGGCACCAGCTGGGTCTTGTCGCCGGAGAAGCTGCGCGCCACGAAGCTCGCGCCGAGCTGAAGCGCGATCGCCACCAGATCGACGGCGTTGTCGGTGTTCATCACGCCCTTCTTCGACTTCGAGCCGCGGTCGGCGGTGGCCGAGAACTGGCCCTTGGTCAGGCCGTAGACGCCATTGTTCTCGACGATATAGGTCATGTTGACGCCGCGCCGGATCGAATGGGCGAACTGGCCGAAGCCGATCGAAGCGGAATCGCCGTCGCCGGAGACGCCGAGATAGATCAAATCGCGGTTGGCGAGGTTGGCGCCGGTCAAGACCGACGGCATCCGGCCGTGTACCGAGTTGAAGCCATGCGAATTGCCGAGGAAGTAGTCCGGGGTCTTGGAGGAGCAGCCGATGCCGGAAATCTTGGCGACACGATGCGGCTCGATCGACAGGTCGTAACAGGCCTCGATGATCGAGGCGGTGATCGAGTCATGCCCGCAGCCGGCGCACAGCGTGGAAATCTTGCCTTCATAGTCGCGGTGGGTGTAGCCGAGACTGTTCTTGGGCAATCCCGGATGATGGAATTTCGGCTTGGCGATATAGGTCATGTCTTTACCTTGCGCAGCGGGGTCAGTTTGAGCTGATCCTGGTGGTCGCCGATCGCGTCGGCGATGAAGCGGGCGGTGATCGGCGTGCCGTCATAATGGCGGATCGGCACCAGCCGCACCGGGTCGATGCCGTTCTCGTTGACAATCAGCGAACGAAGCTGGGCGTCGCGATTCTGCTCGACCACATAGACGAAGTCGTGGTCGGCGATGAAGCTTGCGACCGAGGAATGGAACGGGAAGGCGCGGATACGCAGGCGATCGAGCTGATGTCCACGCGTCTCCAGAAGCTGGATCGCCTCATCCATCGCCGGCGCCGTCGAGCCGAAATAGATCACGCCGTATTTGGTGGGCTTGGCGGCGTTGGCCTGCAGCGGCCGCGGCACCATGTCCTGGGCGGTTTCGAACTTGCGCACCAGCCGCTGCATGTTGTCGGCGTAGACCGAGCCTTCCTCGGAATAACGCGCGTAACGGTCGCGCGAGGTGCCGCGGGTGAAGTACGAACCCTTGGTCGGATGGGTGCCGGGATAGGTGCGGTAGGGGATGCCATCGCCGTCGACGTCCAGGTAGCGGCCGAAATCCCGGCCCTCCTCGAGCATCTCCGCCGTCATCACCTTGCCGCGGTCGTATTGGCGGGATTCATCCCACTTCAGCGGCCGGCAGAGCCGGTGGTTCATGCCGATATCGAGATCGAGCATGACGAAGATCGTGGTCTGCAGCCGTTCGGCGAGGTCGAAGGCCTGCGCCGCAAATTCGAAGGCCTCGGCCGGGTCTTCCGGGAACAGCAGCACGTGCTTGGTGTCGCCGTGGGAAGCATAGGCGCAGGCGAGGATGTCGCATTGCTGGGTGCGGGTCGGCATGCCGGTCGACGGGCCGGCGCGCTGCACGTTCATGATCACGGCCGGGATTTCGGCGAAGTAGGACAGGCCGATGAATTCCTGCATCAGGGAGATGCCGGGGCCGGAGGTCGCGGTAAAGGCGCGCGCGCCGTTCCACGAGGCGCCGATCACGATGCCGATCGAGGCCAGTTCGTCCTCGCCCTGCACGATGGCGTATTTGGCCTTGCCGGTCTTGGGATCGTGCCGCAGCTTCTTGCAATGGCTCGCAAAGGCATCCGCAAGCGACGACGACGGCGTGATCGGGTACCAGGCGCAGACGGTGGCGCCGCCGTAGACGGCGCCGAGCGCAGCCGCGCTGTTGCCCTCGATGAAGATGCGGTCGCCGACCTTGTCGGCTTTCCTGACGCGCAGGCCGATCGGGCATTTGAGGTTTTGCAGCGCCCAGTCGCGGCCGAGATGCAGCGCATGCACGTTCGACGACAACAGCTTTTCCTTGCCTTTGTATTGCTCGCCGATCAGTTGCTCGATCAGCTTGGGGTCCATGTCGAGCAGCGCGCACAGGCTGCCTAAATAGATGATGTTCTTGAACAACTGGCGCTGGCGCGGATCGGTATAGGTCGAATTAGTGATCGCGGTCAGCGGCACGCCGATCACGGTGATGTCGGTGCGGAATTTCGACGACGGCATCGGCTTGGTCGAGTCGTAGAACAAATAGCCGCCGGGCTCGATCGAGGCGAGATCCTTGTCCCAGGTCTGCGGGTTCATCGCCACCATCAGGTCGACGCCGCCGCGCGCGCCGAGATGGCCCTCTTCGGTCACCCGCACCTCATACCAGGTCGGCAGCCCCTGAATGTTGGAGGGAAAGATGTTGCGTGGGCTAACCGGCACGCCGTGGCGCAGGATCGAGCGGGCGAACAGTTCGTTGGCGCTCGCCGAACCCGAGCCATTGACGTTGGCGAAGCGGACGACGAAGTCGTTTACGCTGCTGATCGGCTTTTGGACGGGCATGATGTTCCTGCGTGGGTCATGTCGATGAGGTATTTCTGCATGTCCCAGGCGCCGGTGGGACAGCGTTCGGCGCACAAGCCGCAATGCAGACAGACGTCTTCGTCCTTGACCATCACCCGCCCGGTCTTCAGCCCGTCGGCGACATAAAGGTCCTGGTCCGGATGCAGCGACGGCGCCTTCAGCCGCGCCCGCAGATCGGCTTCCTCGCCATTCTGGGTAAAGGTGATGCAATCCATCGGGCAGATATCGACGCAGGCGTCGCATTCGATGCACAGCGGCGCCGTAAACACGGTCTGGATGTCGCAGTTGAGGCAGCGGCGTGCCTCGCCGAGCGCGAGCTTGACGTCGTAGCCGAGTTCGACCTCGGCGCGGATGTCCTTCAGCGCGATCACCTTGTCGCGGTGCGGTACCTTGAAGCGCTTGTCGTCGGAGACGTCGTTGTCATAGCTCCATTCGTGAATACCCATCTTCTGCGAGGAGACCTGTACCTCGGGAAGCGGCCGCTCGGTGATATCCTCGCCGGAGAGCAGCTTGTGGATCGAGAGCGCGGCGTCGTGGCCGTGCGCCACCGCCCAGATGATGTTCTTGGGGCCGAACGCCGCGTCGCCGCCGAAGAACACCTTCGGATGGGTCGACGCCATGGTTGTGGCATCGACCTTGGGCATGTCCCATCGGTCGAATTCGATACCGCAATCGCGCTCGATCCAGGGAAACGCGTTCTCCTGCCCGACCGCCACCAGCACGTCGTCGCAATTAATCGTCTCTTCTGGTTCGCCCGAAGGCACCAGATTGCGGTGGCCCTTGGCATCGTACTCGGCCTTCACCTTCTGGAAGGTGACGCCGGTGAGATTGCCGTTGTCGTGAACGAATGCCTTCGGCACCATGAAATTGAGGATCGGAATATCCTCATGCATGGCGTCTTCTTTTTCCCAAGGGCTCGCCTTCATCTCCTCGAAGCCGGAGCGCACGATCACCTTGACGTCCTCGCCGCCGAGACGGCGCGCGGTGCGGCAGCAGTCCATCGCGGTATTGCCGCCGCCGAGCACGATCACGCGCTTGCCGATCTTGTCGGTGTGGCCGAACGAAACGCTGGAGAGCCAGTCGAGGCCGATATGGATATGGCTTGCCGCTTCCTTGCGGCCGGGGATGGTGAGTTCGCGGCCGCGCGGCGCGCCGGAGCCGACAAAGATCGCGTCGTAATTTTCCGCGAGCAGCTTCTTCAGGCTGTCGATGCGCTGGCCGCCTTTGAATTCGATGCCGAGATCGAGAATGTAATCGGTCTCCTCGTCGATCACCGAATCCGGCAGGCGGAATTTCGGGATCTGGGTCCGCATCATGCCGCCCGCCTTGGGGTCGGAATCAAACACCGTGCAGTGATAACCGAGCGGCGCGAGGTCGCGCGCCACCGTAAGCGAAGCGGGACCTCCGCCAACGATGGCGATCCGCCTGCCGTTTTTCGCCGACGGGCGCGGCATGCGGCCCTTGACGTCGTCCTTGAAGTCGGCAGCGACGCGCTTCAGCCGGCAGATCGCAACCGGCGTTTCCTCGACGCGGCCGCGGCGGCAGGCGGGCTCGCACGGACGATCGCAGGTGCGGCCGAGAATTCCCGGAAATACGTTTGACCGCCAGTTGATCATGTAGGCGTCGCTGTAGCGGCCTTCAGCGATCAAGCGGATGTATTCTGGAACGGGTGTGTGCGCGGGGCAGGCCCACTGGCAGTCGACTACTTTATGGAAATAATCGGGTGCCGAGATATCAGTCGGTTTCATTCCTACCTTGTCCGCGCCAGAAATCGAGAGCGGCGCGGCCTTACATTTTTCTGCGAACGCTTGGGACGACGTTCTTGTGGTTTTTGAATTGTTATCATCGGCTTATCGTATTAAAGCCAATCAGGATGATGCACAAAGGCAATTTTGCGCGATCTCCAGATTTCATGAGGCGAACGCTGCGTAAGAATAAAAAAGCCTTTATGCGGCAGTGCAACATACGCGGCGCCGGGGCTCGATGCATTGATTTAGAACAATGAAATGTCGCTTTTCGCGAGGTCCCACATCAAATGGTAGCTACCGGAGGAAATCAGCGTTCCGCCCGTGAATGCCGTTGACCCGATGATGCGTGCATTGATCGTGTCAGAGACGGCTTTCACATTGGTGGCGTCGATCAGCGCAAACCAATCGCCGGCACCCTGATCGGAAGACGGCTTGTCCGTGATCGGTTTGGAAAGTGCGGGATCGCTTTCGATCAGATGCATCGAGATGATGCCATCGAGCGGTCGCGGGTCGAGCGCATTCCCTAGCGCGGCGCGCAGCTGTTCTTCGTTTCCGGCCGACGGGCGCACGCGCACGATGCCGAGCACCGCACCGCGGCCATGGCCGCGGCTGATGGTGATGCGCGTCACCGCGCGGATCATGTTTTTGAATCGCGCGATGTTGGCCTTCGACCACTCGGTCTGGTTGGCCAATGCCGCGCGGTAGGCAGGGCTGTCGAGCACCTCGAAGGTCTCAGTGGAATAAAGACTGAGATATTTCGGGGAGGCTTCATGCGCGATGTAACGCCTCGCGTCGAGGAAGCCCTTGATGGCGACGCGCTCTTCGAGATGCTCGCGGTCGTACCATCGGTTGAACTCGGCTTCATCGGCGGCGTCGATATCCATCGACGTCAGCAGCATGCCTTTTCCGGCGAGCGGCATTTTCGAAATCCCTTAAGGATGGACCTTCGACGCGATATCGGCAATCGCCCTCATCACCGTGTCCCTGACGCCAGGGTCGTACAGCGTGTGGCCGGCGCCTTCGACAACACGAAGCTCAGCTTCGCGCCAGACCGCGCCAAGCGCATGCGCGGTTGCGGGCGGACAGAGCAGATCATAGCGGCCCTGAACGATGATGGCGGGAACGCCCCGGAGCCTTTCGGCGTCGGCGAGGAGTTGACCCGGCCGCAAGAAACAATCGTTCTGGAAATAATGTGCTTCCATGAACGGCGTCGCGGGCAGGGCGCCGCTCGATTTCAGTGACGGAAGGTCGAGCCGCGTGCGCGAAGGCACGTGCTCGGAAAGGATGCGCTCGGTATCATGCCAGGCGCGGGCGAACGGGCCGTGCACGGCGGGATCGGCGTCGAGAATGCGCCGCCAATATGCCTGCAGCGGCAAAGTCCGTTCAGCCTCGGGCAGCAGGCCGATAAAATCTTCGCTGAGACCGGGATAGAAGCGCGGCAGGGCACCGAGAAAGGCGCCTTCGAGCTCATCTCGCGTTCCGAGGAACGTCGCGCGCAACACCATCCCCGAGACCCGCTCGGGGTGTGCTTGCGCATAGGCGAGAGCGAGTGTCGCGCCCCAGGAGCCGCCGACGATGATCCAGCGCGACAGGCCGAATTTATCGCGGATCACTTCCATGTCCGCGATCAAATGTTGCAGCGTGTTGTCCTCGCGGCGGCCTTTGGGACGGCTCCGGCCGGCGCCGCGCTGATCGAACAGCACCGCGTGGAAGCGCTCGGGATCGAACAACCGGCGATGATCGGGTTGGCAACCGCTGCCCGGCCCGCCATGCAGATAGACGGCCGGAATGCCATCGGTGCGGCCGGCGGTCTCGACGTAGATCTCGTGACCATTGCCGACCGGCAACAGCTGAGATGTCAGCGGCGCGAACGGGTCGGCCTTTCCGGAGGCTTTTCCGGCGCCGGCGTCAGGCGCCATGGTCGCCGTCCGTCTCCGGCGTGCCGCCTGCAAAATTGCGATAGATGAATCGGTTGTGGTCGGCCGCAGCCTCTGCCACCGCCTGTTTGAAAATCTGCTCATGCAACGGCGAGAGCGTGCAGGCCGGGTCAGTGTTGCCGGCGTCGCCCGTCAGCGCAAATGCCTGGCAGCGGCAGCCGCCGAAATCGACTTCCCTGAATTCGCAGCTCTTGCACGGCTCCGGCATCCAGCCGGTGCCGCGATAGCGGTTGAAGGCTTCGGAATTCTGCCAGATCCAGGCGATCGAATGATTCGACCGCACCGACAAGAATTCGAGTCCGGTAATGGATTCTGCGGCGTGGCAGGGCAGGATCTTGCCCGCCGGCGAAATGTTGAAGAATTGCCGGCCCCATCCGCCCATGCATTTCTTCGGCCGCAGCGCGTAATAGTCCGGCACCACATAGTCGATCGACAGCGTGCCTTTCAATCGCGCTTGCGCTTCCTCGACGATGCGGCTGGCCTCCTCGATCTGCGCTAGCGTCGGCATCAGCGAAGCGCGGTTCTTCAGCGCCCAGCCGTAATACTGTACATTGGCAACTTCCAGCCGGTCGGCATCGAGATCGACCGCCATCTGGATGATGTCGGGCAATTGGAACAGGTTCTGGCGGTGCATGACGGCGTTGACCGTCAACGGCAAATCCAATTCGCGTGTCCATTTCGCGACTTCGAGCTTCTTGGCGTGCGCGTGCTTGAAACCGGCAACCCGGTCGGCGACCACCGCCTCATTGCCCTGGAAGCTGATCTGCACATGGCACAGCCCGGCTTCCGCCAGCGCGGCAAGCTTTTCGCGGCTCAAAAGCACCGCCGAGGTGATGAGATTGGAGTAAAGCCCGACATCGCTCGCGTGCCGGACGAGTTCGACCAGATCCTTGCGCGCGGTCGGCTCACCACCGGAGAAATGGATCTGCAGCACGCCGATCTCGGCGAGTTCGGAGAGGACTTTTTTCCATTCCTGCGTCGTGAGCTCGTGGCTGGCGCGATCGAGTTCGACCGGATTGGAGCAGTAGGGGCATTGCAGCGGGCAGCGATGCGTCAGTTCGGCGAGCACCGCCAGTGGAATCCCAAACGTCTCCGCCGTCGAGCGTCGCGATTCCAGCGCGGCGAGGCCGTCATTGGCGCCGGCTGCTGTTTTGCCATCGTCGAGAATGTCGCTCATGAGGTTTTCTCGCGCGCTTCGGTGAGGAAGCCCTTGTCGGCCAGGTCCTGCAGCATGCCGATGACGTCGGCTGCGATCGCGTTCCGTTCGGCGGCGTATTTGGCGGCGAGCTGGTCGACCATATCGGCGACGCAACGGACACCGTCGCAGAGTTGCAGCACCTCGACCGCGATCTCGTCGGGCGCCAGCACGCGCTCGGGCGCCAGGATCACCCAGACCTGCCGCGTCGCGTCAAACCGGAGCTTGGCGTGCCGCGGCAGGACCGGGCGGCTCGCTTCGCTGACGCTGATGTGGCGCGGGCTTGCCATCACTTCGTTCCTGGCTTTCTAGCTCGTCTCTATTTCGTTTCGGGCACAAACGCGCCCGGCGGAATGTGGCCGTCGACATAGGCATGATACAGCGCGTCGAGCTGAACCCATAGCACATTGGTCTTGAAGATCAGCGCGTTGCAGACGGCTTCGCGTTCGGCGGCCGTCCTGGCATGGGCCTTGACGTAATCGAGCGCGAAGCCGGCGTCGCGCGGCGCCTGCGTCAAGCGGCGGCTGAAATAGCTCATGATGTCCGGATTGACGAAATCGTAATGCGCCAGCATGCCCGAGATGCGTTCCTCGTGCAGGTTCGGTGCGAACAGTTCCGTCAGCGAGGAGGCGATGGCCTCGAGCGGGCTCTTGTCGCGGACGAAATGAACATAGGCCTCCACCGCGAAGCGGGTCGCCGGCAGGATGCCTTCGGTGGATTCGACATAGCCGCTGTCGAGACCCAATCCCTCGGTCAGCTTCAGCCAGCGCTCGATGCCGCCTTCCGCGCCGACATCGCCGTCGTGGTCTTCGATCCGGTGCAGCCATTCGCGACGAATGCCGCGGTCGCGGAACCGCGAGATCACCACGGCATCCTTGATCGGTATGGTGCTCTGGTAAAAGTAGCGGTTCAGCGCCCAGGCCTGCACCTGTCCCTTGTTCAACTTGCCGCCGTGCAGCAGGCGGTGAAACGGATGCAGGCTGTGATAGCGCGTGGCGCCGATCTGGCGCAGCGCCGCTTCCAGATCCTCGGCGCTGTTCAGCCTGGTCTTGCCGCCGAGTGAAAACGCGGTCATCCCCTCTAGCGTCATGGCGTTCAAAGCGCGATCTCCGTTCCGTCCTTGGGAATTTGCCATCCGGCCCGCTCGGCGATCTTGCGTTCCGCGGAATCGTGCAGCAGCGCCGGGTTGGAATTGTTGATATGCAAAAATATCTTCCTGTCGATGCCAAGACCGGAGAGCGCGGCGATCGCGCCGCTGTCGCCGGACATGGCGATGTGGCCCATGCCTTGGCCGGTCTTGTTGCCGAGACCGGTTAGAATCAATTCGTCATCGCGCCAGACGGTGCCGTCGAAAAACACCAGCGGCGCGCCGGCAAGCCGCGATTTGAGATCGTCGGTCACGCCGGCACAGGCGGCGAGGAAATAGAAGTACTTGCCGGTCGCCTTGTCTCCGATTCGAAGGCCGAGCGTATCGCCCGCGCCGTCTTCTCCGGCCGGGTGGGCACGGCCCTCCAGATACCACGCGCTTTTGCCGGCAACGGCAAAGGGCAAAATCTCGATGCCCGAGGGCGAGCCGTTGGGGAGCGTCGGCTCGAAGGTCTTCTCCACCTCGATCGGCTGGCGGCGCACGTTCTTCTCGTTAAGCACGTTGAAGATGCTGTTGGACTTCAGGATCGCCAGCACCTTATCGTGCGCATAGATCGTGAACGGCGAGCCTTCGCGCATCGACAACAGCCCCGCCACCGCGTCGATCTCGCCATTGGTCAGGATAACGCCCGCAATCGGACTGTGACGAAGTTTGCCGGCTGCGGGGTGAAGCTGCGGCGTCGCAATCAATTGCTGGCGCAGGTCCGGCGAGGCATTGATCAAAAACCAGTGATCGCCATCGGCGGTAATCGCGATCGATGCCTGGGTGCTCTGCAGCTCACTCTGCGTGGATCGCGCTGCCAGACAAACCGCGCAACCGCAATTCCACTGCGGAACGCCACCACCTGCCGCGGCGCCCAGGACGACGACGCGAAGCATGATCCGTCTCCTGGAATCTTCTGGGCTTGAATTTCTAGGCTTCGATCGCAAAAAGCTTCAAAGGTGGACGCAGGCATAGACAACGTTCCCCGATCGGGAACGTGTCACCCCGGCGATCCACCTTAGGTCAAGAATGAAGCCGTCGCCGCTTACTTGCGGGCGGCGCACGCATACATGTTGATTTCCATGCCGACCGGCACTTCGACGATCTTCGGTGTCTTCCAGGCCATTTTGGCTCTCTCCTTGTCAAACCGGACGAACTCCGCCCTGCCAACAAGGTAATACGGAACCAGAACTTCGCCAGCGAAATCTTTTTTATTCGAGGGCGATGGCCCGTTTTATGTTGCGACGCAAAAAAGCGCTTCACGCGCTTGTGCGGGCGCGCGCCAAACCAATGACGGATCAATGGGTTCACATCAGGCCTGTCGGAATGCCAAGATTGGTCCGGCCCGATGCCCAGGCCGGTCGGCCCGCCGCGGCGAGCTTCGGATAAAGCACTTGTGAGTGGTCGATGGCGCCGGTCGGGTGGCGCCGCCGCAATGGGTTTTCACTATGCCGCGATATTTCTTCAACGCGCGAATCGGCGATGAATTGATCACCGACCCCGAAGGCGAAGAGCTGCAGGATCCCGATCGCGCGTGGGAAGTCGCCCGCGGCATGATCCAGGAATTGCTGAAAACCGAGGAGGCGGAGGGCCTGTTGAGGGCGACCCTCGAAGTGACAGATGATCAAGGTGAGATCGTGCTTGAGTTTCCCTTTGCGGAGGCGCTCCTCGACGTCGTCGACGTTCCCGTCACAAAGCACTGAGGTGACGCTTCGTCATTCACCCACGCCGTCATTCCGGGTTCGCGCGGAGCCTGTCATTGGTCGCGCGTTCGCGCGACCCGCTGGCGCACCCCGGAATGACCTGTAAGGCTACACCGCTGCCCCGCCTCTATTCCAGCCGTGCCGCTCGCCCTTCCCGGGATGTTTCCGATTGCGCGCCGATGGAAAAATATTCAAGACTGTGCCCTTGAAGGCCGCCGGCACGGGCAGGTGATTGCCCCGGGGCACGGAACAAGGCTCTCACAAAGGGGAGAACATTATGAGGATTTGTTCATCGGCGCCGTGCAGCCTGCTGCTGGCTGGCGCTTTCTTTGGAGTGTTGACCTATGGCGCTGCCGCGCAGCAGCCAGCCGGTCCGCCAGCCGCGGCACCTGCCGCCGCCCAGCCGCTTCCGCCGGGCTCACCCCTGATCGGTCGACCCGACAATGAAGCGGCGGCGAAGCTTGCGCCGGTTGCGCCTCCTCCGCTTGCGGCTGCGCCCGACAAATTGCCGCTGGCAAAGCTGAAGGTGCCGGCCGGCTTCAACATCGAAGTCTATGCGGCGGGCATGGCGAACGCCCGTTCGTTGGCGTTGGGTGACAAGGGCACCGTGTTTGTCGGCAGCCGCCTGCTCGACAAGGTCTATGCGATCATCAACAAGGACGGCAAGCGGACGGTCAAGGTCATCGCTTCGGGCCTCTATCGGCCCAACGGCGTCGCGTTCAAGGATGGCACGCTGTACATCGCCGAACTCTCGAAGGTCTCCAAGATCGAAAAGATCGAGGACAATCTCGACAATCCGCCGAAGCCTGTCGCCATCTATGACAGTCTGCCCAAGGACGAAGCCCATGGCTGGAAGTTCATCGCCATCGGGCCGGACAACAAGCTCTATCTCGAGGTCGGACAGCCCGGCAACAACGTGCTGCATGACGACGCCCACGGCCAGATCAGACGTATCAATCTCGACGGGTCAGGCGCCGAAGTAGTCGCGCGTGGTGTTCGCCACTCGGTTGGCTTCGACTGGCATCCGGAAACCAAGCAGCTCTACTTCACCGATAACGGCCGCGACTGGATGTCGGAAGACGTTCCCGAGGACGAGCTCAACCGCGTCACCAAGATCGGCGAACACTTCGGCTCGCCATACTGCTATCAGGGAAACATTCCGGATACCGAATTCGGCTGGGGACATTCCTGCAGCGAATTCACGCCGCCGGTTGGCTTGATGGGACCACACGCGGGTACGCTCGGCATGCGGTTCTATACCGGCAGCATGTTCCCGAAGAGCTACAAGAACGTCGCCATCGTGGCCCGGCATGGCTCCTGGAACCGGTCCAAGAAGTTCGGCGGCGACGTCGTTGCTGTCCATCTGAACAAGGACGGTACCGTCAAGAACATCGAGCCGTTCATCACCGGGTTCCTGGAAGACAACAAATATGTCGGCCGGCCGGTCGATGTGATGCAGATGAAGGACGGCTCGTTGCTCGTCTCCGACGACTGGAACGGCGCCGTCTGGCGCATCAGCTACGGCAAGCAGAAGGTCGCCGGGCAGTAAATCACGGACAACAATCGGGGGCAGCTTGCGCTGCCCCCGATTTTCGTTTTTGGAATGCGTTCATCAGGATAGATCGATGCGGAAAATAATCACGGCGCTGGCGTTTGCATCGCTGGCTTTTTCGGCGAGCGCGGAAACCGTTGAAGAGCGGGCGGCCGCCTGTTTTGCCTGTCACGGTGAGCGTGGCCAATCGGCGACCGAGAATACGCCCTCGCTCGGCGGCCAGCAGGCGCCCTATGCGCTGATCCAGCTCTTCATGTTTCGCGAAAAGCTGCGCGCCTTCGAGCCGATGAACGAGATGGCGAAGGCGCTTACCGACGACGATCTTCAGAAGTTTTCCGATTTGATCGCCAAATTGCCGAAGCCAGCGCCGCCGGCCGATGCCGGCGAGGGCGCGCGAATGCAGCGTGGCCAGGCGCTGGTGCAGCATAACCGCTGCGACAACTGCCACAATCGTGATCTCTCCGGCAAGGAAAACGTCCCCCGCATCGCCAACCAGCGCGAGGATTATCTCGAAAAGACGCTCGGTGAATACAAGGACAACAGCCGCCACGGCTATGACGGCAGCATGGCAGACGTGATGCAGCCTATTACCAAAGAGCAGATCGCCGATCTTGCATATTACATCGCCCACGTTCGCTAAGCCTGGATGGCTGCGGTATGGCGCGGCCCTCACGGCGGCGCTACAACCTTGGCGATGAAGGGGAGTTGGCCATGGACGATCTCTGGCGCCTGCCGGGCGTTGAACTCGCCGGCCTGATCCGGTCGAAGAAGGTTTCGGCGAAGGAGGCGGCTTTGTCCGCGCTCGCGCGATTGGACGCCGTCAATCCGCAGCTCAACGCCGTCGTCGACCACCGGCCAGACGATGTGCTGGCGCAGGCGGCCCTGATCGATGGGAGAATCGCGCGCGGCGAGGACGCTGGTCCGCTCGCGGGCGTGCCGGTCACCATCAAGGCCAATATCGATCAGCAAGGCTTTGCCACCACCAACGGGCTCAAGCTGCAGCGCGATCTCATCGCTGCAACCGACAGCCCGGTGGTCGACAATCTGCGCAAGGCGGGCGCGGTGATGCTCGGGCGCACCAACTGCCCGGCATTTTCCTATCGCTGGTTCACCACCAATTTGATCCATGGTGACACCAAGAATCCGCGCGATCCAGCCATCACGCCGGGCGGCTCATCCGGCGGCGCCGGCGCTGCGGTTGCCGCGGGCATCGGCCATATCGCACATGGCACCGATATCGCGGGCTCGATTCGTTACCCCGCTTATGCCTGCGGCGTTCACGGCTTGCGTCCGACCGTTGGCCGCGTCGCGGCCTTTAACGCGGCGTTGCCCGAACGGGCCATCGGGCCGCAGATCGCCGCGGTATCCGGTCCGCTCGCGCGCACCATTGGCGATCTCAGGGTCGCACTCGCGGCGATGTCCGCTCGCGACGCGCGCGATCCCTGGTGGGTGCCGGCGCCGCTCGAAGGGCCGGTCATGCCGAAGCGGGCGGCATTGTGCGTTAGACCGGACGGACTTGAGACCGTCGCCGAGGTGAAGGCGGCGCTGCTCGATGCCGGCAAGCGCCTGGAGCGCGCCGGATGGAGCGTCGAAGAGATCGCGACCACGCCGCCGCTGCGCGAGGCCGCCGACCTTCAGACCAAGCTTTGGCTTGGCGATGGCTATGAAGCCCAGCTCGCGGCCGCCGAGCGCGAAGGCGATCCCGGCGCGCTCGCCTGCCTGCGCGGCAACCGCGCCAAGGTCTTTCCTTTCGACGCCGCCGCCTTCTCCAAGGCGCTGACGCGGCGGGCCACCTTAATGCGCGAATGGCTGCAGTTCCTCGAGACCTATTCGGTTCTGTTGCTACCGGTATCCGCTGAACTGCCGTTCCCCGACGGGCTCGACATGCGGGACGAGGCTTCTTTCACGCGGGTCTGGCAGGCGCAGCTGACGCAAATTGCGATTCCCTTCCTCGGCCTGCCTGGGCTAACGGTGTCCACGGGATCGGCGGGACGCATTCCTGTCGGCGTTCAAGTGGTTTCCGGTCGCTTCCGGGAGGATCTGTGTTTGCTCGCGGGCGAGGCGATCGAAGCCTTTGGTACGCCGCCTTCGCCGATCGATCCCGTCGGCAAATAAGGGGCTGAAGGAAATATCATGACTGGCATTTACGATTTCACGGCAAAATCACTCGCCGGCGAAGACGTTGCGCTGAAGCGGTTTGCGGGTCAGGTTCTGTTGATCGTCAATACCGCCAGTGCCTGCGGATTCACCCCGCAATACAAAGGCCTAGAGGCGCTGCAGAAGTCGTACGGTGCGCGCGGCTTTTCGGTGCTCGGATTTCCGTGCAACCAGTTCGGGCGCCAGGAGCCGGGCGATGCGGCGCAGATCCAGCAATTCTGCGCCGGCAACTATGCCGTCAGTTTTCCGATGTTCGACAAGATCGACGTCAATGGCGGCGACGCCCATCCGCTGTACCAATATCTCAAGAGCGAGAAAGCCGGGCTGCTCGGCTCGTCGATCAAGTGGAATTTCACCAAATTCTTGATCGATCGCGCGGGCAAGGTGGTCGCGCGGCACGCGCCGACGACAAGCCCTGAAACCCTCACCAAGGAAATCGAGGCGCTATTGTGAGCGAAAAGAACGAAGCGACGAGCGACCAACTGCCGGATCGGCTGTCGTGCGATCCGAAGAGCCCCTACTACAACGAAGCGGTGCTGGCGCGCGATGTCGGCATTCGTTTCAAGGGCATCGAGAAAACCAATGTCGAGGAATATTGCGTCAGCGAGGGATGGATTCGCGTGACCGCGGGCAACGCCAAGGATCGCTACGGCAACCCGTTGACCATCAAGTTGCATGGCCCCGTGGAGCCGTATTTTCGCGACAAGGCAACGTCCTGAGGCGCTCTCTCAATTCGTCATTGCGAGCGCCAGCGAAGCAATCCATCGTGCCACGTAAAGGAAGAATGGATTGCTTCGTCGCAAGCGCTCCTCGCAATGACGGCTTAGACTATCAACCGTTTCGAAAGCCAAGCCAATGTCCGTCTGCATCGTCGACATCCAGGAAGTGACAAAACCAATCGCCTCGCCGATCCGCAATGCCTATATCGACTTCACGAAGATGACGACCAGCCTGGTCGCCGTCGTCACCGACGTCGTGCGCGACGGCAGGCGCGTGGTCGGCTACGGCTTCAATTCCAACGGCCGCTACGGGCAGGGCGGATTGATCCGCGAGCGGTTCGCGCCGCGGCTGAAGCAGGCCGATCCGAAGACCCTGCTCAATGAGGCCGGCGACAATCTCGATCCGGACAAGGTCTGGTCGATGTTGATGTTAAACGAGAAGCCGGGCGGCCATGGCGAGCGCTCGGTCGCGGTCGGAACCATCGACATGGCGGTGTGGGATGCGGTCGCGAAAATCGCGGGCCAACCGCTGTTTCGATTGCTCGCCGAGCGCCACGGGCTCATCGCCAATCCGCGCGTCTTCGTTTATGCGGCCGGCGGCTATTATTACCCGGGCAAGGATCTGTCGATGCTGCGCGGCGAGATGCGAAGCTATCTCGATCGCGGCTACGACGTCGTCAAGATGAAGATCGGCGGCGCGCCGATCGCAGAAGATTGCATGCGTATCGAGGCCGTGCTCGAGGAGATCGGCAAGGACGCGCAGCTCGCCGTCGACGCTAATGGCCGCTTCGATCTGGAAACCGCGATCGCCTACGCCAGGATGCTGCGCGACTATCCGTTGTTCTGGTACGAGGAGGCCGGCGACCCGCTCGACTTCCAGCTCCAGGCGGCGCTGGCGGATTTCTATCCGGCGCCGATGGCGACCGGCGAGAATCTTTTCAGCCATCAGGACGCGCGCAATCTCCTCCGCTATGGCGGGATGCGGCCCGATCGCGATTGGCTGCAATTCGATTGCGCGCTGTCCTACGGGCTTTGCGAATATCAGCGCACGCTTGGCGTTCTCAAGACCCATGGCTGGTCGCCAAGCCGGTGCATTCCGCATGGCGGCCATCAGATGTCGCTGAATATCGCCGCCGGTCTCGGACTTGGCGGCAACGAGAGCTATCCCGATTTGTTCCGGCCCTATGGCGGCTTCCCGGACGGCGTTCGCGTCGACAACGGCCACATTACCATGCCGGATCTGCCGGGCATCGGCTTCGAGGGGAAGTCTGATTTGCATTCGGAGATGAAGGCGCTGGCGTCGTAGGACATTTTTGTCATTGCGAGCGCAGCGAAGCAATCCATCGCGCGGCATAAAGACTCTGGATTGCTTCGTCGCTCCGCTCCTCGCAATGACGAGGAAGTAGCTGCGCCCGGCCTCACTGGACCGAAAGTGCTACGACAGCCGCATATCCAATAGACGCCGGCCTTCGTTTTTCAGCAATTTCTTTACCGCGCTTGACGCCGCGACCGCGTCCTGATTGGCGTAGGCCTCGTGGTTCTTCTCGATATCCTCGAGGCGATAGAGGTAGTTGACCATGATGCCGGCGGATTCGCGCAAGCCCTTCGGTGAAACATCGCCGAGCCAATCGATCCGCTCTAGCCGCGCGCCGTTACCAAGGTGGAATCGCGCCACCGAATCAATCAGGCGGCCCTTCGGCGTGCGGGCTTTGAGAAAATAATACGCCGCGAGCGGCTCAACGACCGCCCGCAATTGGTTCGCCAGTTCCGTGTCCTCGAACCAGTCGGGTTGGTCCAGATGTTCCAGCAGCGCGCGCTCCTCATCGCTGGCAGGAACGTCGCTTGCCTGTTTCAGCCATTGCATGAAGCCGGGCACCGGCGACAGCGTCACGAAATTCTCCAGTTTCGGCAATTCGCGGCGCAATTCCTCGACCACCTGCTTGATCAGGAAGCTGCCGAAGGAAATTCCACCTAGGCCGCGCTGGGTGTTGGAGATCGAATAGAACACCGCGGTGCGGGCGCGCTCGACCGGCACCGGCTGGCGGTCTTCGGCGAGCAGAGGCGCGATCGCGCCGGGAATCGATTCCGTCAGCGCTACCTCGACGAAGATCAGGGGTTCGTCGACGAGTGCGGGATGAAAGAAGGCATAACAACGTCGGTCGACCGGGTCGATGCGCCGGCGCAGATCGTTCCAGTCGCGGATCTCATGCACCGCCTCATAGCGAATGATCTTTTCCAGAATGTTGGCTGGCGTCGACCAGTCTATCTTGCGCAACACGAGAAACCCCCTGTTGAACCATGAGGCCAATAAATGCACGACGTCGCGGTCGAGCGCGGCGAGGTCCTTGTTGCCGTTCATGAGATCGAGCAAATCGGCGCGCATCGAGACCAGTTCGCCGGTGCCGCCGGGAGCGCGGTTGAGGCGGCGGATCAATTCCTGTCGCCGCGGCTCGGAGGCAAAATGCAGGTCGCTGGCGTCGGTATCGTTGGGTTGGGCGCGCCAGTTCTCGATCGCCTGCGCCAATCTCTCCCGTTCCGGACCGTAGTGGCGCGCGAGATCTTCGAAGAACGACAATCGGCCTGCCTCGTCGAGGTGATGGTAGCGGTCGAGTACCTCGCGTGCCATCGCGGTGCCGGAGGCCTCGCCGCGGCCCGACAGCAGCGCCTCGCATAGCGCGATCAGATCGGATGCGTCCTGCCGGTCGTCGGACGATCCGGCACGGCGAAGCAGGGTGCGGCCGCGCTCGGAAATCGAGGCAAGAAGGTCGGCAAAGAAGGCGTTGTTTCTGGCGGGCATGTCGAATCTCGGACGGTGCGGAATTGTGACATGGATTTAAGGCGACGCCGATCACAATCAAGCGCGGGTGATGCCGAAGCGTAAAAAGGTGGCATGCGCTGGGCGAAGACCGTCATGCGCCGCGAAAGCGGGCATCCGGTACGACACAGCCTCTCGATTGGCCATAAGCACTTCGGAATACTGGATTACTCGCCGGAGCCTGTCATCGGGCGGCGCGTTGCGCCGACCCGGTGGCCGGTTCACGACAGTCCTCGTTTCGGCAATATTGTTGGCAGCAACCCGTCAGTACAGAACCGTATAAGATGCCTCAAAACGCGAGGGAGATTCCACCCATGAACCACCCGGCCCGGGTGATCGGTTTTGTCAACGCCGCGCATTTCATCGACCATTATTCGATGCTGATCTTCGCGGCTGCCGTGATCGTTATGGGGCCGGCGCTCGGCATGGCCTATTCGGAGCTGTTGCCTTACGCCACGCCGGGTTTTGTCGCCTTTGGCGCGGGCTCGCTTTTGACCGGCTGGCTCGGCGACCGCTGGAGCCGCCGCCACATGATGGTGATCTTCTTTGTCGGCATCGGCGCCTCGATGATCGCGGTCGGCCTCGTGCAGACCAGGCTTGAGCTTGGCGTGGCGCTGTTGTCGATCGGCCTGTTCGCGTCAATCTATCACCCCGTCGGCACCGCGATGATCGTGTCCTATGCCGACCGGCTCGGCCGCGAGATCGGCCTCAATGGGGTGTGGGGCAATCTTGGTGTGGCGTCATCGGCGCTGGTCACCGGCGTGGTCGGCCAGTACCTCGGTTGGCGCTGGGCCTTTATCATCCCGGGCATTGTCACGATCCTGATCGGCGCAGCCTTCATGTGGACGGTGGTCCACGAGGATCGCGCCGCTGTCAGACAGGCCGCGGCCCAGGCGCGGGTGGCCAAGCAGGATATGTGGCGGGTAATTCTGGCGCTCCTGATCGTGGTGATCGCGATTTCCACCACCTTTAACGCGGTGACGGTGGCGCTACCCAAATTGTTTGCGGAAAGATTGAGTGGCCTCACCCAAAGTCCGGCGTTGCTGGGTATGATCGCGGCCGGGGTTTATGTATTCGGCGCGATGACGCAATACACCATCGGCAAGCTGCTCGACCGCCATTCGCTGAAGGCGATCTCGCTGCCGCTGTCATTCGTGCTGGCGCCGTTTTTGTACCTGGCGGCGGAGTTGTCGAACCTGCCTTTGATCGTCGTCGCGATCGGCATCGTCATGGGCGCGTTCGGCCAGGTGACGGTCAACGATGCCATGGTCGGCAAATACACCAGCGAGGAATGGCGCTCGCGCGCCTATGCGGTGCGCTATTTCGTCGGCTTCACCGCCGCGGGCGCCTCGGTCGGCCTGGTGGCATGGCTGTATCAGCAAGGCGGCTTTGTCACCATGCTGCATGCGTTCGCTGGCCTGTGTTTGCTGGTGATCGCAGCCGCCATCATCCTGCCGGCCGAGATCAAGGTGCCTGCCGTGTCATTGGCATTGAAGGCAACTGATCTCACATAACGAGTGAATGCCAAGTAAGGACTGACCCATGGCCACCCTATCAAACCGGCTCACGCGGACGCTTAATATCGAGCACCCCATCATTTCTGCACCCATGGCCTTTGCCGCGGGCGGCGCCTTGGCTTCCGCGGTCAGCGCGGCCGGTGGATTGGGCTTGATCGGCGGCGGCTATGGCGATTCCAGCTGGCTCGAGGAGCAGTTCGAAATCGCAGGCGGAAGCCGTGTCGGTGTCGGCTTCATCACATGGTCGCTTCAAAAATCGCCGTCATTGCTGTCAGACGTTTTGAAGCGCCGCCCGGCGGCAGTGATGTTGTCCTTCGGAGACCCGCGTCCCTTCATCGACGAAATCAGGAGAGCGGGGGCGCTCGTCATCTGCCAATGCCAGAATACGGGTCACATTCGGGATGCGATCGAGGTGGGCGCAGATATCGTTGTGGCACAAGGAGCCGAAGCAGGCGGGCATGGGGCACTTCGTGGAACGTTGTCCTTTGTTCCCGAAGCAGCAGATCTGCTCGCGGCGCATTCGCCTAAATCGCTTCTCGTTGCGGCAGGCGGCATCGTCGACGGTCGGGGGCTGGCCGCCGCCTTGATGCTTGGCGCGGACGGCGTCCTGGTCGGAACGCGTTTGTGGGCCTCGGCCGAGGCTCTTGTGCATGCCCGGCATCACCAGGCGATCATCGAGGCAAACGGTGATGGCACGGTCCGCACGACGGTCGTCGACCTTGCCCGTCAACTGCCGTGGCCTCGCGAATTCACCGCGCGGATTCGTTCCAACAGCTTCACGCAACGCTGGCACGGTCGCGAGGACATTCTGGCACAGAGCATCGCCGTCGAGGGGCCCAGCTACAGACAGGCCTTCAGCGAGGGCGATCCGGATAATGCAGCCGTCTGGTTCGGCGAGGCGGCCGGCTTGATCGACGCCATTGAGCCGGCTTCCGCTATCGTCAAGCGAATGGCGGTCGACGCGGCCAGGCTGCTTGCCGGCCAAGCGAACGTAACGTTGAAGTAGTTGGCGGCGTCACTGATTTTTCATCCAGACTCAGTTGTCCGCATTGGCCCCAATAGACCATAATGACAGGAAGGCCCGAAAACTCAGACCGGGGGGGCCGGCGGGAGCATGAAGTTATGCGTGATTTATCGTTGCCGTGGTTCGCCGGCGTTATTCTGGGTATCTCAATCATGATGACCGGTTCTGTCCGCGCCGATGCCCTGAAGGATGAAATCGCGCCGACCGGCAAGCTGCGGGTGGCGATCGGGATCAGTCCGGCCGGCGGCGCCTACTGGTCCATCAGGAATGAAGCCGGGGGTTATGCCGGGGTGCCGGTCGATCTCGGCAAGGCAATGGCGGACCAGCTCGGCGTCCCCGTCGAATATGTCGCTTATCCGAATTCCGGACAGATCACCGATGCTGCGTCGACCGGAGTCTGGGACGTCTCCTTCCTGCCGAAAGACCCTGAGCGGGAGACCAAGATGTCGTTCGGGCCGATCTATGAGGTCTCGGATGCCACCTATATCGTCAAGCCGGGGTCTGCGATCACGAATTTCCAGACGCTCGATCAGCCCGGCGTCAAGGTCGCGGCCGTCAATAACACCACCACCATGCGCGGCGCGATGGCGCATCTGAAGAACGCCAAGGTTGCGGGCTATCAGACCTATGATGAAATTTTCTCGCTGCTCAAGAACGGCGAGATCGATGCCTTCGCGCTGTCGCGCGACCAGCTCAACGCGATGGCGAAGAAGATTCCGGGCACGCGCGTGCTGGACGAAACCTTCAAGCAGACCGTGACCGCCGTGGCGGTGCCGTTAAATCACCCGCTGGCGCTGGCCTATGCGACCAAGTTCATGACCGAGACCAAATCCAACGGCCTGCTGCGCAAGGCTTTTGACAATAACGGATTAAAGGACACGCCGCTTCGGGCGAAGTAGCGCGATGGGGGAGAATCTCTTCCGGTGGTCGGCCGCTAATTCGTCCCAGCCGCCGCGATCGGCTCCAGGCCACTGTCGATGATCGCGCGCCGGGCCGCAGGCGAGGCGAGAAACTTGATCAGCGCCCGGCCGGCCGCAGGTTCTTTCGAGACGCTGGCGATGCCAGCGGAAAACACCGTGATCTTTTGTAACTCGTCCGGCAGCGGCCCGACAATGTCGATGCCGGCGACCGCCTTCAATTCGCTGATTTGCTGAAGGCCGATCTCGGCATCGCCATGCGCGACGATTTCGCCCACGGGCGTGGCCGGAATCTTCCTGGCCTTGTCCTTCATCGCCTCCGCGATGCCGAGCCTCTCGAACATCTCGGTCGAGACATAGACGCCGCTGGCGCTGTCGGAATAGGCGACGGATTTCGCCGCCAGCAGCGCGCGCTTGAGCGCGTCGGCTGAGCCGATGTCGGGCCTCGGTGCACCCGATTTCACGGCGACCCCGATTTTCGAGTTCACCAGATCGACGCGGCTGTCGGGAACGACCTTGCCTTGCTTCATCAACTCGCCAAGCGCATAGCCGACCAGGATCAAGACGTCGGCGGGCTCGCCGCGCTCCAGCCGCACCGGGATCGCATTGACCGTGGTTCCCATCGAAGGCCCGTAGGCAGTGATCACCTGGTGGCCGGTCGCGCGCTCGAAATCCGGCACCAGCACGTTATAGGCTGCCGACAGCCCGCCCGAGATCATCACCCTTATCTCCGCCGCGCTGGCCGTGCCCGCGAGCCACAGCACCGCGATGACGCCGAGCGCCAGTTTCCGGAAAGTTGCAGATGCTGATCTCATGATGATTTCTCCCGGGACGGCTTCTTCGTTGGCCGAGTATTATGACGGCAGCGATCGTAACGCGCAAAGGTGGGCGAGCCCAGGGCTGCTCCGCATCCCGGTCATTCCGGGGCGCATCGAAGATGCGAACTACGATGTGCAATTGCACATCGGAGAATCTCGGGATTCCGGATCGCCGCCGTGCGGCGTCCAGAATGACGGCGTGACCATTCACGAATTGACGTGCACGAAATCCCGCAGCAGCGGATAGATCTGGGTGTTCCAGCGTTTGCCGCTGAACACGCCGTAATGCCCAACGCCGGCCTGCATATGATGCACCTTGCGGTAGGCGCGCACACCGGTGCAGAGGTCCTGGGCGGCGAGCGTCTGGCCGATCGAACAGATGTCGTCCTTCTCGCCTTCGACGGTCATCAGCCCCATCCGCTTGATCGCTGCCGGATTCACCGGGCGGCCGCGATAGGTCAGCTTGCCCCGCGGCAACAGATGCTCCTGAAACACATCGCGGACGGTTTCGAGATAAAATTCCGCTGGCAAGTCCATCACCGCGAAATATTCGTCGTAGAAGGTCTTGATGGTGTCGGCCTTCTCCTTCTCGCCCTTGACGAGATGGGTGGCGAGATCGATGTGCTGCTTGATGTGCCGTTCGAGGTTCATCGACACGAAGGCGGTCAGCTGCACGAAACCTGGATAGACCAGCCGGAACGCGCCTTTGCATTGAACGGGCACGTAATTGATCAGGTTGTCTTCGAACCATTTGAGCGGCTTGCTCTTGGCGAATTCGTTGACCTTGGTGGGCTGGATGCGCGTGTCGATCGGGCCGGCCATCAAGGTGAGCGTCGCCGGGCGCGCGGGGTGATTGTCTTCGCACATGATCGCGGCGGCGGCGAGGGCCGACACCGACGGCTGGCAGATCGCCACCATGTGCGCGCGCGGCCCCAACTGATCGAGAAAGGTGATGAGGTGCTCGGTATATTCGTCGAGGCCGAACTTGCCGTGGGCGAGCGAAATATCGCGGGGGTTATGCCAGTCGGTGATGTAGACGTCGTGGTCCTGCAGCAGGGTTTGAACGGTGCCGCGCAGCAGCGTCGCGAAGTGGCCGGACATCGGCGCCACCAGCAGGAGCCGCGGCTGCTCCGGCGAATTCTCCTTCTTGAAATGCAGCAATGAGCCGAACGGTGTCGCGTAGGTGACTTCCTCCGTCACCTCCAGCTCCCGATTACCGACCAGCACCTTGTCGATGCCGTAGGCTGGGCGAGTATAGGTGAGGGAGGTGCGCGAGATCAGCTCAAGGGCTACGGCGAGCCGTCTGAATAACTTGTCGGATACGCCCTGCGGCACGAGATTGAGATATCTCAGCGCGTGCGCAGCCCCGGACCGCCATGGCGCCGTCAGGTCCATGTGGTTCTGATAGGCCTGATAAAACATCGACGCCATCCGGATCCGCCCCCGCCCAAGTCCTTATGCAATATCGAAGCCAAAGCGGGGGTCAAAAGCCCAAGAAACTGGCACGTCGCTTGCTGTTGAAAACTGAGGCGTGCCGTGAGCAAAGCTAAAGGCTTAGATATTAGGCACTTTGCCGCGGTAGGTTCGGAAAAACCGCGGCTCGGGGCGGCGTTCATCCGTGAGGGGAAAAGCCATATGGCAAAGGCTACTCTGACCATCAGCAGCAAGAACTACTCCTCATGGTCGCTGCGCGGCTGGCTGCTGACCAGGTTTTCGGGACTCGAATTCGACGAGATCGTCACCGCGCCGGACGATCCGTCGGCGCGGGCTGAAATCCTGCTTCTGTCACCGACGATCCTGGTGCCGTGCCTCCGGCACGAGGGCGCTACCGTATGGGACACGCTGGCGATAGCGGAATACCTCAACGAGGTCATGCCGGATGCCGGCCTTTTGCCCAAGGACCGCATCCAGCGCGCGCACTGCCGCTCGATCTGCGGGGAAATTCATTCCGGCTTCACGACGCTGCGCGCATCGCTACCGGTCAATCTGAAGGGGCATTTCCCCGGCTTCAAGATCTGGTCGCGCGCGCAGGCCGACATCGATCGGGTCTGCACCATCTGGCGCGAATGCTTAGCCGAATCCGGTGGTCCGTTCCTGTTCGGGATGCGCAGCATGGCGGACGCCATGTATGCGCCGGTGGTGACCCGCTTCATGACCTACGACGTGAAGCTGGAGCCGAGGTTGAAGGAGTATGCCAGCATGATCATGGCGCTTCCGGAAATGCAGCAATGGATCGAAGCCGCCGAAGCCGAGCCCGCCGACATCGAAGAGCTCGAGGTGGAATATTAGGCAACGCAGGCGTTCGGGTGCCTGTTTGCGGGGCTGAACAGTTAACGTTTTTCGCGTCGCTGGCGGTGCTGGGTCTTTTGGGCGGACTGAATGTAGTGCGACGCTCGTCGTCGGGGCCGATATCTAGCCGTGAACATCGGCGTACCGGGCTTATCGGCTGATTCGGGCGCGGTTCGTTCCACGCGCGTTCCGAACCTTAAAGCGGGTGCCGCGCGCGTTGCATTTTGGCACAGCGCAAGAAGTCTGCGCGTCAATCAGGAGCGATGCAGGCGCCAGCCGACCACGGTCGCCTCGACGGCTCCGCCCGACTCATGATTGCGCCAGGCGCCATCGATGAAGCGGCAGGCGAATGGCAGCTGATACGTGCCGCTATGGTCTTCGCACAGGACCTGAACCGGCTGATCCGCCGGTGGGTCTCCCTCGCCATTGAATTCCGCCAGCCGTTTTTCACGCGTCGCCATTTCCGTCTTTCTCCCCGACCTGCACCAAGCGCCTCGCTTGCATTTCCCATCTGCGGCCCGGTATCGGTAGCAAGACCCGGTGCCGCTTGCAAAACCCCAACGCGCGAATGAGGTTTCAGTGTGGTATCCTCACCGCCTCGCCCCCGGCTCGCAACAATTTGACCGGGCAAGCGCCAACATTATGGGGTTCTCGATGATCGGCCGGATCGCTCTCGCGCTAGGGGGTTTGGCAGGGTTCTTGACGCCATGTGTGTTGGTGTCGGCCTCGGCGCGCGCCCAGGACGTTCCCGGCATCGAAATCTGCACCGTCGAAAAGACCATGGAGCGCCGCACCAGTTGCCTGCAGAGCAATGTCGATTTCCTGCAGAAGACGATCGCAAAACTTGCCGCCGACCAGGCGCAGAAACTCGATGCCGCGAAGGCGCAGATCGAGGGTTTGAAGGCGACCGTAACTTCGTTGCAAAAGATCGTGGACGAGCTTCAGGCGGCGCAGAAGAGAGCGGCGGAAGACAAGAAAAAAGCCGACGCGCCGCCGGCGAAGGAGGGGACGGCCAAGGAGGGGACGGCGAAGGATACGCCGGCTGCGAAGGAGGGCGGGAGATAGGTGCGTCAGGCCAAACCGTCAAGGCCGGGCATAGCCGTCCGAAGGACGGCATCGCTTCCGCTCGCCTTTGCCCGGCCATCCACGTCTTCTTGTTGCCGCGTTAGCAGGACGTGGATGCCCGGCACCGCAGACAAAGTTTACGCAGTCTGCGCAAAGCAGACTGCTACGGCCGGGCATGACGACTGCAAGGGAGTGCCAAGCCCTCAGCTGTTCTTCTCTCCGCTCATGATCGGTCCGAACAATTCCCAGCTCTCGCCCTTGAAACGCATCATCTGCAACTGCTCGAGCGGCGCGAAATCCGTCGGGCTGGTCTTGATTTTGGTGCCCGGCAGATAGACCCCGATCTCGAAATTCAGATTGGCGGCCTGCTTCATGATATTCTCGCGGGTGAGGTTGTCGCCGCATTGCCGCAGCACCTGTTCGAGACCCTTTGCAACGCCGTAACCGAACGTGGTCGCGGCGTCCTCCTGGTCACCTTCCGGATACCACTTGGTCATGAAGGCCCGCCATTCGTTCATCGCGGCATCGTTCTTCCACCGCGGATCCTTGGGATCCTTGAGATATGCCGCGCTGAGGATGCCCTGCTCGTTTTCATATCCGGCCGGTTTCATCACGCCGCCGACGGATACCGACACGTTGGTCAGGAACTGCACGGGGTGCCAGGCCAGTTCGCCGATTTTCCTGATCGCTTGCGCGGCGAATTTCGGCGTCGCGACATTGAGGAAGATATCGGGGTTTGCGCCCCTGATCTGCACCACCTGCGAATCAACCGTCGGCGTAGTGGTCTCGTAGGATGCCTCGATGACGATCAGCTTGTCGGCCTGGGCGCCTAGTCCTTCGTGCAGGCCGATCACATAGTCCTTTCCGAAGTCGTCGTTCTGATAGAGCACCCCGATGGTCTTGCCGGGATAATTCTTCAGGATGTAGGCGCCATAAATGCGCGCCTCGACCTGGTAGCTCGGTTGCCAGCCCATGGTCCACGGAAAGTTCTTCGGATCGTTCCACTTGGCGGCGCCGCTTGACACGAAAAGCTGCGGTACCTTCTTGGCGTTCAGGTATTTCTGGATCGCGCTATTGCTTGGCGTTCCCAACGGATTGAAGATCAGCAGCACCTCGTCGGCTTCAACCAGCTTGCGTGCCTGTTCCACCGCCTTGGGCGGGCTATAGCCGTCGTCATAGGAGATGAAGTTGATCTTGCGGCCGTTGATGCCGCCCTCGGCGTTGATCTTGTTGAAATAGGCCGCCTCGGTCTTGCCGATCGTGGCATAGGCCGATGCCGGCCCCGAATAAGGCATGATATTGCCGATCTTGATTTCGGCGTCGGTCGCGCCGGGATCGTATCGCTTCTGCGCGTCGGCGGAACTTGCGACCGCGAGAGCAAGAAGTCCGGCAAGGCTTACGGATTTCGCATGATCAAGGACCGGGTACGGCATCATCGTCCTCCCTGACGTTTTTTGGCGGACTGGATTTGCGATCGCAGGAGTATGCACGATCGGCAAGGTGTTGCCAGGGATGCATTAGTTGGTATTTTCCGCACCCCGAAAGACGCCCATCCGGTTCCAAAGCACCAGAGCAAGGACTGTCAAATGCGGCACGCGCGAAGCCGTCATGATGGCGGCGCTTCGAATGAAGGCTTGTCGTCCATGAATCCCGCCCAAAAGGCGCTCTGGTTTATCGAAAGCCACCTCGCCCGCGAGTTGAGCCTCGACGAGATCTCCGATGTCGCGGGGATCTCGCGCTTTCACATGGTCCGGGCGTTCGCTGCCGCCACCGGGCTGTCGGTGATGCGCTATGTGCGTACGCGTCGCCTCAGCGAAGCGGCCCGCGCGCTCGCCGCCGGCGCGCCCGATATCCTGACCCTGGCGCTGGATGCCGATTACGGCTCTCACGAAGCATTCACCCGCGCGTTCCGCGACCATTTCGGGGTGACGCCCGAAGCGGTCCGCAGCCGCGCGTGCATCGACCACATCAAGCTTCAGGAGCCGATCCAGATGGACTCAACCGCCACCGACAATCTTCATGTCCCCCGTTTTGAAATCGGCAAGCCGCTGCTCGTCGCTGGTCTTGGCGGGCGTTATTCCAGCGAGAACGGCGCCGGCATTCCCGGCCAGTGGCAGCGCTTTCATCAGTGCGTTGCAGACATTCCCAACCGGATCGGGAAGTTGGCCTTCGGCGTCTGCTGCAACGGCGATGATGCCGGAAATTTTGACTACATCGCCGGCGTCGAAGTGTCCGATTTCTCCGACCTGCCGCGCCAATTCGCGCGCGTCCGGATTCCCGAACAGCGCTACGCGGTGTTCACCCACAAGGACCACATCTCGACGATTCGCCGCACCGTCAACACGATCTGGAATCACTGGCTGCCGGCGTCGGGGCTGAAAGCCGCCGATGCGCCCAACTTCGAGCGTTACGACGAGAAGTTCGATCCGCTCACGGGCGATGGCGGCCTCGAGATATGGGTGCCGGTGAGGGAGTAGGTTCTGGTTTTGACGCGCGTCTTGACGCGAACCGGTCCCACCCACGCTATCCAAGTCCAAGGGCAGGCTTCGCTCGAAGGTCGCTGTTGGACGCTTGGCTGCCTTGCGCGGCCGTTTGCCCGGTGATTGCTTGCAAGCGATGGCGACTTTGCCATAACGTTGCGCAACGAAATGGTTGCGCAACGGAAATCAACCTGAAATCCGCCTGCGCCCAAGAAAAACCTAGTGAAATGCCTGGGGGATTTATGCCCGATATTCGCGTTCTCGCCACCGGTCTCGAGTTTCCGGAAGGCCCGGTGGTGATGCCGGACGGATCGGTGGTGCTGGTCGAGATCCGCGGCCAACGGCTGACGCGGGTGTGGCCGGACGGGCGCAAGCAGGTGGTGGCCCCAATTCCCGGCGGCCCCAATGGCGCGGCGATCGGCCCCGACGGCAAATGCTATCTCTGCAACAATGGCGGCTTCAGCTGGATTCCCTCGCGCGGCACCATGATGCCGGGCGCGCCGGCCCCCCATCAATATATCGGCGGCTCGATCCAGCGCGTCGATCTTGCAACCGGCAAGGTCGAAACCTTGTTCGACAAATGCGGCGAGCATCCGCTGAAGGGGCCGAACGATCTGGTATTCGACCGGCACGGCGGGCTGTGGTTCACGGATTTGGGCAAGCGCCGCGCCCGCGACATGGACGTCGGCGCGTTTTACTACATCAAGCCCGGGATGAAGGAGATCGTCGAAGGTTCGTTCGGCATGCTGCCGGCGAACGGCATTGGGCTAGCGCCCGACGAGAACACGGTCTATATCGCGGAGACGCCGACCGCACGGCTATGGGCCTACGATCTCGCCTCACCCGGCGAGGTCAGGCCGCGCGACGTAATCTACCGCGGCGAACGCGGCAAGCCGCTCGCGGGGCTTGGCGGCTACCAGATGTTCGATTCACTCGCGGTGGAGGCTTGCGGCAATATCTGCGTCGCGACCCTGATCTCGGGCTGCATCACCGTGATCGCGCCGGATGGCGGAATCGTCGAGCAGGTGCCGACCGGCGACCGCGTCACCACCAACATCGCCTTCGGCGGACCCGATCTCAAGACCGCCTATATCACGCTGTCCGGCAAGGGCGAACTGGTCGCGATGGACTGGGCGCGGCCCGGCCTGCCGCTGAATTTTTTGAACAAGTGATGGCCACCAGATGACAGTTTTCGTCATTGCGAGCCAACGGGTCGCGCGAATGCGCGCCCGATGATAAACTCCGCGAAGCAATCCACGTCGCCGCATCGAGAAAGAGTGGATTGCTTCGTCGCAAACGCTCCTCGCAATGACGGCGGAGGAAGGGGAGACTCCTATGCCCTGGCTTGAAACGGTGACGCTGAGCGGTCCGCATGCGCAGCTAAAGCCGCTGTCGCACGATCATATCGACGGGCTGACCGAGGCGGTGAAGGACGGCGAGCTGTGGAAGCTCTGGTACACCTCGATTCCGAATCCTGCGGATATGGGCAAGGAGATCGACCGCCGTCTCGGCCTGCAGGCGGCAGGTTCGATGTTGCCGTTCACGGTGTTCGACGCCGACGGCAGGATTGCGGGCATGTCGACCTATATGAATGTCGATGCCACCAACCGGCGTGTCGAGATCGGCTCGACCTGGTACGCCAGGCGCGTGCAGCGCAGCGCGCTCAACACCCAGTGCAAATTGCTGTTGCTCACTCACGCCTTCGAAAGGCTCGAATGCATCGCGGTCGAATTCCGTACGCATTTTTTCAATCAGCAGAGCCGGCGCGGCATCGAGCGGTTGGGAGCGAAGCTCGACGGTATTTTGCGCAGTCATCAGATCGCCGGGAATGGTACGCTGCGCGACACCGCGGTCTACAGCATCATCGCCGCCGAATGGCCGACGGTCAGAGCGCATTTGACCTATCAACTGAACGAAAAACCGCGCTCATAGCGTTTTCGAGCGAAGTGGGTACCGGTTCGCGTGAAGAAAACGCGTCAAAAGATAAAGGCGCCGGAAACGAGATGGTGGATACATTCGACTATGTGATCGTGGGCGCGGGCTCCGCGGGCTGCGTGCTGACGAACCGGCTGAGCGAGGATGCTTCCACCAGCGTCTGCGTGCTCGAAGCCGGGCCTAAGGATTGGCATCCCTACATCCATCTGCCCGCCGGTTTCATCAAGACCTTTCACATGCGCAGCATCAACTGGGCCTACCAGCAGGAGCCCGGTCCCTGGACCGGCGGCCGCAGCATCTATGCGCCGCGTGGCAAGACGCTTGGCGGCTCGTCCTCGATCAACGGCCACATTTACAATCGCGGCCAGCGTCAGGATTTCGACACCTGGGCCCAGCTCGGCAATCGCGGCTGGGGTTATCCGGATGTGCTGCCCTATTTCAAGCGGCTGGAGCGGCGCATCGGCGAGGGCGAGGACGCCTATCGCGGCCGCGAGGGCAATCTCACCGTCACCACGATGGACTGGCGCGATCCGCTCTGCGAAGCGTTCATGGCCGGCGCAATATCGCTCGGCATTCCCAAAAATCCCGATTATAACGGCGCGATCCAGGAGGGCGTCTCCTACGCCCAGCGTACCATCAAGAACGGTCTGCGCGTCAGCGCTGCGACCGCCTTTCTGCATCCCGCGCGGAAACGCTCGAACGTCCATGTGCGGACGCATGCGCATGCGACGCAGATCATCTTCGAGGGCAAGCGCGCGGTCGGCGTGCGCTACATGCGCGGCGGCAGGCGCGGCACGCCGCACGAAGTGCGCGCGGCCAAGGAAGTGATCCTCGCCGGCGGCAGCTATAATTCGCCGCAGCTGTTGCAATTGTCGGGCGTAGGCGCCCCGGATCTGCTGCGCTCGCTCGGCATCGAGGTGCGCCATGCTCTCGCCGGGGTCGGCGAGGGATTGCAGGACCATTACGCGCCGCGTTCGGTCGCCCGCGTCAAGAACATCAAGACCATCAATGAACGGCGACGCGGCCTCGGTCTGGTTGGAGAGGCGATCAAATGGGCGGCGACCCGGCGCGGCCTGCTCTCGCTGTCGCCGACCATGGTCTATTGCTTCTGGCACTCCGGCGAGACCACCGAGAGCTCCGATCTGCAGCTGACGTTTACGCCGGCAAGCTACAAGGAGGGCGTGCAGGGCCAGCTCGAGGATGAGCCCGGCATGACGGTCGCGTCCTGGCAGCAGCGGCCCGAGAGCCGCGGCTATGTCCGCGCCCGCTCGGCCGACCCGTTCGAGCCGCCGATCATTCAAACCAATTATCTTGTCGCCGAACTCGATCGCCGCGTCGTCGTCGCCGGCATGAAGCTGGCGCGGAGGCTTCTCAAGTCGGATCCGCTTTCGCCCTATTACGACTACGAAGACTTTCCCGGTCCCAACGTGCAGACCGACGACGAATTCCTTGCTGCGGCCACCCAGCGCGGCACCACGACGTTTCACCCCGGCTGCACCTGCCGGATGGGCCCGGCAGATAGCTCATGGGCTGTGGTCGACGACCAGCTCCGCGTCCATGGGCTGCAAGGCTTGCGCGTGATCGATGCTTCCATCATGCCGCGCATGATCTCGGCCAACCTCAACGCTTCCACCCTGATGATCGCCGACAGGGCGTCGGACTTGATCCGGGGTCGTAAGCTGCCGGAGGCGGCGGTCCGGCCGATCGCTGGCTAGGGCGCGGACTCATATTGACGCCCTTTTATCGGGGTAGAACGGAAGAGGTCGACGGACTGCCAAAGCGGCGCTTTTGACCCATCTGCGACAATGGCCAGTTATTAGGTTGCGATAGCGAAGCTGGTTCTGCCCCTATCAAGATGCGTGTTTGAGTTGGTACAATGCGTCGTCCAGGCTTGGGAGTTAGCATGCGGCGCAGGGATTTTCTCAGCGTTCTGAGTGGTACGGCCGCATGGCCGGTTACCGCGTGGACGCAGCAGGCCGGGAAGCCGCCGACCATCGGCTTTTTGGGCTCGGCGACGCCCGAAACCTGGACTCCGTGGGTGGCCGCCTTCGAACAGCAACTGCTCCGTCACGGCAGGATCAACGGTCGCACCGTTGTCATCGAATATCGCTGGGGAGATGGACGCCCCGAGCGCTACGCTGAGATCGCTGCCGAGTTCGTTCGGCTAAAGGTCGATGTCATTGTCACTGGGGGCGCCCCTACCTACGCGCTCAAGCAGGCGACATCAACGATCCCGATCATTGGAGCGATCATAGGGGACCCCGTCGGGACTGGTCTTGTTAGGAGCCTGGCGCGGCCTGGCGGCAACATCACCGGCCTTTCGTATCAATCCACTGATGTCTCCGGCAAACGTGTCGATCTTTTGCTCCAGGCTATTCCGGGATTTAGAAGATTGGCGGTGCTGGGCAATGTCGGCGCCCCACAGGTCGGTCTGGAGATGCGCGAGGTTGACACTGCGGCCAAAAAGTTGGGCCTTGAAGTGCTTCCGCTACAAATACGCCGCGCCGAGGACATTGCGGCCGCCATCCCCAAGCTGAAGGGCGGTGTCGAAGCCCTGTACGTGTGCACCGAACCTTTGTCGAATGCCAACCGGGTGCAGATCAATGCTTTGGCAGTGGAAGCACGGCTGCCGACGATGCACGGCGCGCGGGAATACGTCGAGGCCGGTGGGCTGATGTCCTATGGAGCGAACTTCCCGGACTTGTTTCGCCGCGCTGCCGATTACGTTGATAAGATTCTCAGCGGTACACCGCCCGGTGAAATCCCAATTGAGCAGCCCACCGCATTCGATTTCGTCGTCAATCTTACGACCGCCAAAGCGCTTGGACTCTCTATCCCGGCATCGCTGCTCTCGCTTGCTGAGATCATCGAATGAGGGGCCGACCGTGATCTCTCTTGTTGGCACGAACCGGGCCAACTGCGCCGGTCTGACGATGTCCGCTGATCGGGGTAGATCGGAAGTCGGCGGTCCAGGGTCAAAGTGACGCGATTGACCCGGAACGAACGTCGCGTGCTGCGAGAGTTGCCATTTGATGCCGCCGCCGGTTGAAGGTTAGAGTTGTAGTCTGCTATGCCATTGGTAGCCGGGTTTGATTTTGCGAGTGATCTATTTTGATCACATTGCCCCAT